>ERZ777306.197-NODE-197-length-124666-cov-53.991116_pt1 | contig 124666 bp, 102 predicted proteins | sample MGYA00374966_ERZ777306 | MGnify/ENA primary metagenome ERZ777306 (study PRJEB29329, sample SAMN06343882) | mouse gut metagenome | isolation source: Mouse cecum | place: Austria: Vienna | collected 2014-11-15 ... | reverse complement strand
ATGGCATACAGGATATATGACAATGCGTTAAGAAAGATGAGAGAGTTTTTAGAGTGAATAAAACCATAATAATGAATGAGTGAGGATAAAATTATGAAAAAATTGATTTTAAGAAGCGCTTCTCCAAGAAGAAAGGATCTATTAAAAGAATCCAATTATGAATTTGATATTATTGCTGCTGACATAGACGAGACTTTAGATCCTCTATTAACTCCTTATGAAAATGTTAAAGCCTTAGGATTAAGAAAGGCCTCTTTTGCAAAAGAAAAATTTTATGGAAATATACTATTAGGGTGTGACACTATAGTTGTTTTAGAGAATAAGATTTTTGGAAAGCCTCATGATTCTAACGAGGCATATGAAATGCTAAAAATGCTTTCTGGGAAAACACATCAGGTTATGAGTGGCGTTGGTATTATCTATAAGGAACTTTCTTTTAACTTTGTATGCATATCAGAAGTAACCTTTAAAAATTTAACAGATGAGGATATATATACTTATATTGCAACAAAAGAATGCTTTGGAAAAGCTGGAAGCTATGCTATTCAAGGAATAGGTCGAAGCTTAATTGAATCCTATAAAGGTTCGTTAAGTAATATTATTGGACTGCCTATGGAAGAAATAAAAAAGGTTTTGGATGAAATTTATGGAATGGAAGATTAAAGACATTACGATACCTAATCCATTGGTTTTAGCACCTATGGCAGGAATCACAAATGAAGCATTTCGGAGAATTTGTAAAAGCATGGGATGTGGACTTGTTGTTGCAGAAATGGTTAGTGATAAGGCTATAGGCTTTCAAAATGAGAGAACCTTAAAGATGACACAGGTACATGAAGAAGAACATCCTATAAGTATGCAAATTTTTGGTGGAGATGTTGAGAGTCTAGTTGCAGCCGCAAAATATATTGATCAATACAGTAATGCAGATATTATTGATATAAATATGGGATGTCCTGTAAATAAGGTTGCAAAGAAATCTCATGCTGGAGCTTCTCTTCTTCAACATCCAGAATTAGTTTCTGAAATGGTATCTGCTGTTGTAGCTAATGTTTCAAAACCAGTAACTGTTAAAATTCGAATTGGTTGGGATTTTGATTCTATAAATGCAGTAGAAATTGCTCAAAGAATTGAAAAAGCAGGCGCCAGCGCCATTACTGTTCACGGTCGAACAAGAAGTCAGTTTTATTCTGGAAAGGCTGATTTAGATTGGATAAAAAAGGTAAAGGAAGCTGTTTCTATTCCTGTCATAGGCAATGGCGATATCGTAGATATTCCTTCTGCCAAAAGAATGCTGGACTATACAGGAGTAGATGCTATTGCAATTGGAAGAGGAGCCTTGGGAAATCCATTCATTTTTAGAGAATTATTGCATTATTTTAAAAATGGCACTTATATAGACAAGCCATCCTCACAGGAGGTTTTTAAGACTATAATATTACATCATGAAATGCTTAAGGACTTAAAGGGAGAGAAGCTTGCACTACTAGAGATGAGAGGTCACATTGCCTGGTATTTAAAAGGAATGCCCTCTAGCTCTAAAATCAAGGATTTATGTAACAAGCAAAAATGTTTTTCTGATGTTTTGACAATTTTAGAGGAATATTTTAAAAATTTTTGCTAGAATAGTCATATGATAACCCTTTCATATTTTTTGTAAATTTTTATTATGATATAATAATTTTGTATTAATAAAATGAGACTTGGAGGATAATCTCTCATGGCAATCTTATTAGGTAAAAAAATTAAAATTTTTAGCTTGTCAGCCAATAGACCTTTAGCAGAAGAAATTGCAGAATCCATTGGTGTTCCACTTTCTAGCTGTGATATTATGCACTTTGCAGATGGAGAAATTAATGTACAAATTAATGAAACAGTTCGAGGACATCATGTCTTTATCATTCAGCCTACTTCTAAACCAGTTAACGATCATTTGATGGAAGTATTGGTTATGTGTGATGCCTTAAAGCGTGCTTCTGCAAAAACGATTAACCTAGTAATCCCTTATTATGGGTATAGTCGACAGGATCGTAAATCTAGAAGTCGTCAACCTATCACTGCAAAGCTAGTTGCAGATTTGCTACAAACTGCAGGTGCACATCGTGTGATTTGTATGGACATTCATGCAGCACAGATTCAGGGCTTCTTCAATATACCTGTAGATAATTTTATGGGGTTGCCTATTTTAGCTAATTATCTCATAGATAAAAATTTAAAGGATATTGTTGTCGTATCTCCAGATCATGGGGGGACAACTAGAGCTAGAGAGCTTGCGAAGGTGTTAGATACAACTATAGCTATTATTGATAAGCGTAGACCTGAACCTAATAAGGCAGAGATTATGAATATTATAGGTAATATAGAAGGCAAAAATTGCATTATTATAGACGATATGTGTGATACAGCTGGAACAATTACAGCAGGTGCAGAGGCTTTAAAGAAGGCTGGAGCGAAATCAGTTTATGCAGTATGTACCCATGGTGTTCTATCTGGAAGTGCTATAGAAAAAATACAGAACTCTTGTTTAGAGGAAATGATTATCACGAATACGATTGACCTTGATAAGTCAAAGCGAATAGAAAAAATTAAGGTACTTTCTGTAGGTACCTTGTTAGGACATGGTATTCTAAGAATATTATCTGATGAGCCATTATCAGGGTTATTTACCTATTCCTATGATAAATCTAAGAGAGAGCTGTTATAATGAAGCTTGTTGTTGGATTGGGGAATCCTGGTAGTCAGTATGAAAATACGCGACATAACGCTGGCTTTATGGCGGTGGATACCTTTGCTAAAAATAATAGCTTGTCTTTTCGTGTGGAACCAAAATTAAAAGGCATGCTTGCCAGTGTTACTTTGAATGGACATAAGGCTTTTTTACTAAAGCCGCTGACTTATATGAATTTGTCTGGAGAAAGTATTTTAGCTGTAATGAGATATTATAAAATATCTGTAGAAGATATCCTGATTATTTCTGATGACTTAGATTCTCCTACGGGAAGAATTAGAATAAGAACTTCTGGGAGTGCAGGTGGACATAATGGGCATAAGAGCATTATATCTCAGGTGGGAACAGAAGAGTATAAGCGTGTCAAGCTAGGAATTGGCAGAAGTGATACTATTCCAGTTATTGATTGGGTTTTGCATAGATTTGAAGAATCCGAGCTAGCAGTTATAAATCAGGCCTGTGAAAAAATAGATAAGATTATTACAGATTTTATCAATGAGGTCCCCTTTTATAAAATTTCATCTGTATATTCTGAAAAAAAATAATAATCTAAAGCATCTACTTACCATATTTAGCAGATGCTTTTCTTTTTTGTAATATGATTATAGAATCTATCGAATTTAGTAAATTTTATTTAGTGAAACTTTTCTTGTAATTTTAATGATACTCCTATATAATAATAGGTAATTATTGGAAAGGAAAAAAAGTTATGAAAAATTATACAAAAGTATCAAATAAATTTATTGAAGATATTCAATCAAACGTTACAATCTATCAACATAATCAAACAAAGGCTCGTATTTGTACAATTGATAATGAGGATAATAATAAGGTCTTTTCTATTGCCTTTAGAACTCCACCAATGAATAATGGAGGCTTGACTCATATTCTTGAGCACTCTGTGCTTTGTGGTTCTAAGAACTATCCTGTCAAAGATCCATTTGTTGAGCTTTTAAAGAGCTCCTTAAATACATTTTTAAATGCTTTCACATTTCCTGATAAGACTATGTATCCTTGTGCAAGTCAAAACGAGAAGGATTTTAAAAATTTAATGAGTGTCTATATGGACGCCGTATTTTATCCTCAAATTTATGCGCATGAGGAAATATTTATGCAAGAGGGTTGGCATTATCATATAGTAGATGAGAAAGATCCTATCGTTTATAATGGTGTAGTTTATAATGAAATGAAGGGAGCCTTTTCAGACCCTCAACAAATTTTATTTAGAAATTTAATGCATTCCTTATATCCTGATGCTGCCTATGGCTTTGAATCTGGTGGAGACCCAGCATATATACCCGATTTAACCTATGAAGAATTTAAGGAATTTCATTCTAAGTATTATCATCCAACAAATTCTTATATTTTCTTATATGGAAATTGCGATATGGAAGAAAGAATGAATTGGTTAGATCAGGCTTATTTATCTAAATTTGAAGAAATAGATTTTGATACTACTATTCAATATCAAAAGCCATTTGAAAAACCTGTATATCAAACAGGATACTATCCTTTAGCAAAGGAAGCTCCTTTACAAAATAAAAGCTTCTTATCCTATAATGTTGCTTTCCCTACAACGCTAGATCCAAAGCTGATGATTGCAAGCGCCACTTTAGTTGATGTTCTATTAAATAATCCAGGAGCTCCTTTAAAGCAAGCCTTAATTGATGCAAAATTAGGAGCGGATGTTATGGCTGCCTTTGATGATGGACTTTTACAACCAATTTTAGGAATAGTTGTTGTAAATGCAGATGAAAAAAGAGAACAAGAATTTATTGATTTAGTAGATTCTACCTTAAAGGATATATTAGCTAAGGGCTTAGATCATAAAGCATTAAGCTCCTTAATTAACTATCAAGAGTTTAAGGTGCGTGAAGGAAAATTTGGCCGTATGCCAAAGGGTCTAGAGATTGAGATGAATTCTTTAAATTCATGGCTTTATGATGAAAATCAACCATTCTCTAAGCTAGAAAACTTAAAATATTATCAAGAATTAAAGGATGATTTAGATAAAGGCTATTTTGAAAAAATTGTTACTGATTATATTTTGAATAATCCACATAAGAGCTTTGTTAAGCTTTGTCCTTCTTACACATGTGCAGAAGAAAAGGAAAAAGCGTTAGTTGAAAAATTAGCAAAGTATAAGGCTTCTTTATCTAAAGAAGAGTTAGCTAGCTTGATTGAAAAAAATAAGGCATTGGCTGTTTATCAGTCTACCCCTTCTACTCCTGAGGAGGTAGCAACTCTACCAAAGCTTTCCTTAGAGGATTTAACAACAACTCCTGAACAATTCAATTGTCAAAAGCTTTCCCAAGAGTTTGATATCTTATTTAGTGACTATTATACGAATGGAATAGATTATATCAATTACTCCTTTGATTTGACTGGTATTGATGAAAAGTCTATTCAATATACTCAGCTATTGTGTGATTTATTAACAAGCCTATCGACAGAAAATAAGTCTTATTTTGAAATTAACCAAATTGTTCAAAATTATTCTGGTGGTGTAGCACTACAGGTAAAGCCTTATAAGACGATGCAAAGAGAGACTAAGGTTAATTTAAGTATTATATTTAGCGCATTAGGAAAGAATGTTTCCGTTATAAATGATTTGTTGAAAGAGATTCTTTTTGAAACGAATTTTAAGGATTATAAAAGATTATATGAGCGTTTAAGTGAATTAAATGCAGGCTTAGAGATGAGTGTTGCAAATCGTGGTCATGTTGTAAGTTTACTTCGAGCAGGCTCTTATTTGGATGAGACTAACTATTTGTCAGATGCTATTAGTGGAATTGGCTATATTGATTTTATACATGATCTATATTTAAATTTTGAAAATAAAAAAGAAGAGCTTGTTACAACTTTAGAAGATTTAATCCAAAAGACATTTACTAAAAAGAGCTTTGTATTAAGATTTACTGGAAAGAAAGATGCCTTAGAAAAGGATTTACCAATCGTAAAAAATTTCTATGAAAGCTTAAAGGATGTTAGACCTGCTTGGAATTTTGAATTTACACCTCAATTCCGTAATGAAGGAATTAAAACCCAGTTTGATGTAAATTTCGTTGCAAAATCAGGAGCGTATTCTGCTCCTTTCCATGGAGCAATGCTTGTATTAAATAATGCATTAAGTCTAGATTATTTATGGATGCAGGTTCGTGTTCATGGAGGAGCCTATGGTTGTATGCTAAATACTCCAACAACAGGTGGAATAGGATTTACCTCTTATCGTGACCCTGAAATTTCTCGAACAAAAAAAGTATATGAGGATGTTATTACTTATATTAAGGATTTCAATCCTAGTGACGAGGACTTATTAAAGTATAAGATTGGCGCTATTGGGGGGCTAGATGAGGTTCTTCATGTAAGCGATAAAGGGGCAAGAGCTCAAAGCAATTATCTTCAAGGAAATACCTATGAGCTTCAAACAAAAATACGTAAGGAAGCTATATCAGCTACTAAGAAGGATATAGTTAATCTAGCTCCTTTGTTTGAAGAGGCTTTGGCTATGGATAGTCTTTGTGTTATTGGAAACGCTAATAAAATAGAAGCAAATCAGAATTTATTCAAAGAAACTAGAAATTTAATAAAGTAAAGAGGATAAGCTTAAAGCTTTAAAAGAGGTAAACTATGCTTTATTATGCAGAAATGAATTCCTATTTGGGAAAAATAACCTTAGTTAGTGATGAGACTCATTTAAAGGAAGTATGGATAGAGGGACAAAAGGGAATAAGCATTGACAATTGCAAGCTAGAGATTACACCCATTTTAACTCAAGCAATAGACTGGTTAGAAAGATATTTTTCCAATCAAAGGCCTAACAGTAAGGAATTATCTATTTTATTAGAGGGTAGCCCATTTCAGCTCTTTATTTGGGAAGAACTATGCAATATTCCTTATGGAGAAGTAACAACTTATAAAGCTTTAGCTGAAAAAGCTGCAAGCAGGTTTCATAAAAAAAGAATGTCAGCTCAGGCTGTAGGTGGTGCAGTAGGAAAAAATCCTATATCCATTATAATTCCTTGTCATCGTGTCATTGGCAGTAATGGTGCTTTGGTAGGATATCAGGGTGGCTTGAATTTGAAGACTCAATTGCTTAAGCATGAAGGTGTAAGCCTAGGAGAAATAGTATGAAATCTTTAAAAATGTTGGTAGATTTAAAGATTGAGGAATATCTATTTAACAATCAATTTGGTAACTTGAATGAAGTAGATGAATTTTTTGACAATTTAAAATGATTTTAAATAAAAGAAAGGTAAACAAATAATTTTTATGGTTTGCCTTTTTTATTTGACAAAATCAACTTTTTTTATTTAATATTTGACATTATTTTTAATTTGTGATATAAACTTGTTGTCTAAACAACAAAAGGAGGAAGCTGTATTGGAGGGAAGATTTGAGCTCTTTACGATTTCTATCTTAAAAATCAGTAGAGCAATTTTAAAAATCAAATCTATTGAGATGGAAAAATATAATTTAAAACCTATACATGCAATTTGTATTTATTATCTTAGTATGACAGAAAATGGATTATCTCAGGCGCAATTAGTTAAAAAATGTGAAGAGGACAAAGCAATGGTTAGTCGAGCACTTTCCTTATTAGAACAAAGAGGATTAGTTCACAATTCTCAAGATAAGGAGACTAAAAAGTATAATTCAACTTTAACATTAACAGCAAGTGGCTTAAGCTTGGCTAAGGAAATTCAAAATCATATTGAGAATATTTTTGCAAATATAGGACTATCAGAGTTGGAGCGAGAACAATTTTATATGAGCTTAAACAAAATAGCAAATAGTTTAAGTTCCTACTCAGAAGCTTTGGATAAATAATGGAGGTAAATAAAAATGATTAATAATAAAGTGGTACATTTGGCATATAGGAGTATTTTCTTAGCTTTGTCCTTTATGGGATTATTAGAAAGCTTTGGGTTATTTGCAGGACAAAAATTTGGCTTTGATTGTCTATTATATTACACAACACTTTCTAATATTTTATGCTTTGGCGTTATGATAGTAGTTTGGATTTATAATATCAAAGAGGTGATGAAAGGAGATTTGATAGGTAATAATCAAAAGCTTCATCAGCTTAAGTTTTATGCAACTATAGCTATTTTGGTTACTTTTTTGGTCTATAACTTTTTATTGACAGATAATATGTTCTCCTCTGGCTGGAACAACTTGGGCAATTTAACAAAGCATATCTTTTGTCCCTTATTATTCGTTATAGATTTTTTATTGTTTGATAGACATCATGGTTTAAAATGGTATGATTGTCTATTATGTACTGTTTTACCATTACTCTATGTCATCGTCATTTTGATTCGAGGAGCGATATTACCTACGGATTATGAGGGTACTGTATATCCATATTTTTTCTTAAACACTAGAGAGCTTGGCTATGGAGGAGTAGTAGTTTGGGTAATTATATTGGTGATAATTTTTGTGATCATTGCAGGGTTGTTTTATCTTTTTGATAAAGTTGAAAGAAAAGACGGAAAGTTTATCTTTTATTTTAAAAACACAGAGAATAAAACTTTAGATACAAACATGGAAGAATAAAAATATATAAAATATATTTGTAAGCTAGCTTACTTTTCTAGGACTAAAAGCCTTTAAGAAAGTAAGCTTTTTTTATGGAAAATTTAGATCCCTTTTTGGCACTTCTTTAGCACTTGAAATGATATAATTTTTTAAATTTCTAATGGAGGTTTAAAAATGAAAAAAAGAAGTCTTTTCGCAGCGATTTTAATTTTAGCTTTGGGTTTTTTATTTGGTTGTAAAACGGAAGAAAACCCACCAATTGAAGGAGACGATCCAACTCCACCAGTCTCACATACGCATACATGGTTACCATGGACAGAGAAGAAAGCAACTTGTACAGAGCCTGGAGAGAAATCAAGACAATGTAAAGAGTGTAATGAAGTAGAGCATGAGGTTTTACCAGCATTGAATCATAGCTATAAGGATGGATATTGTATACGCTGTGATGCTATTGATCCTTCGAATGTAGGAATGATAGATGGGAGGGAATTTGAGTTTGTAAAAATTTCTGTTGAAGGTATATTAAGCTTCAGTAGGCTAAAATGTGCTAGTAAATATGAGTTATCTATTACCTATGCTGGACAAACAGAAAAGGAAATTATTGAAATTGATAAATCAAAGGGATCCTATGCTTTAGAAAATTTACCTGTAGGAAGAACTATGGTAAAGTTGACAGCATATGAAAAGGTAGAAGTAGAAATTGATCATGAAACTCATTACCAGGATGTTCCTATTTCTACCGCAACGGATGAATTTAGAATTACTAAGGTTAATCAAAGCTATACTTTAGAACGATTAAAGTATACAGATGAATACATTACTTTGACAGGATTTTATGATGTCCCAAGAAAAGATGAGGATACGAACGAAGAATACTACTTGTATGAAACGATTTATAAAAAGCCAAATCTAGGAAACATTATGAATACTTCAGATATAAAAAATGCAAATAACTTTAAATTGAAGGATACTAGTCAGTATAAATTGGTATATTATGAATCCAATGGAACTACCGCCTTTGATTTGGGAATGAATCATTATATGTCCGTTCGTAGGGCACAATATACAAAATATTATATTGCTGTTGTAGATAAAAATACAGAACAAGAGGTGAGAAGATATCCGATTAAAACCTATGGATTGACAGAGGTAAAGGTTATTTTTAAACAGCTTACCATTCATGAGGAAGATGGAAATAGAACAGAAGAATCAAGCATAATTAAGGATTCTTTGAATCTTACAGAAAAGGATATTCTTTCAAAGGAGGAGTTATATAAAGATATAGATTCTACCCTACTTGCAAGAACAGAGAATTATAAGGTACTCAATCGAGAGGAAGACTTTATCGTACCAGCTTCTAATAGCTATGATGAGCTTACTATATATTATTATGAAGCTGATCTTGTACAAAGGGATTGTGATACCTATAGAACTCTGCAAGAGGATTTTGTACTTTCATCTAGTGATTATGGTTGGATTTTAGCCGTAAGAACTGAGGTTGAAGATGTTGTGGTACCTGCTAAAATATTAGGTCGTCCTGTAATACGTGTGACGATGTCCTCTGTTTTAGCAAATAGTCTTACGCTAGAGGAGGGGATTACCTCTTGGATAGTAAGTTTGTATGATTGTCAAAATTTAAAAAGAATTATACTTCCAAGTACTATGACCTATATGGAAAGACAATCCTTTAATGACTTAAAACGAGATTGTGTAATTTATTGTAATTTTCCTAAGGCTCAGGGAGACTCCTTTGTGACCAATTGGAATCAAATTGTAGGAACATTTTATTCCTATGATACCTATTATATAGATACTCCTGTAACTATAAATGGATGTGTTTTAAAAATAATAGATGGTGTTGGTGTGGTTACTGGTTATACAAATGCTTTTGAAGGCATTGTACCAGAGGTAATATCCTTTGGTTCTAATGAATATCCTGTGAAAGTTATCGGCAGTAATGCATTTAAGAATTGTACCTTGACAAAAATTACTTTACCATCTGGTATTGAGAAAATTGAAGAATCTGCTTTTTCAGATTGTATCAATTTGTTATCCATAGAGATAAATGAGACGGTTACTTCTATTGAATCTAATGCATTCTATAATTGTCTAAAGTTAGTAGAAATTTATAATTTATCTAATCTAGAGATTGTTGCAGGCAATTATGAATATGGTGGTATTGGGCGTTATGCTAAAGTAATACATACCTCCTTAGATGAGGAAAGCTATTTGATAGAACAGGAAAGCTTTGTATTTATTAAGGATAGGGAAGAGCGCTATTATTTAATTAGTTATTTAAATGATGAAAACGAGGTTGAACTTCCAGATTCTATTGAAAATCATTATTATACAGTTTCTGCTAATGCGTTTTATGATAAATCCTTAAAGAAAGTAATACTACCTAATAAGGAATTAGAGGTAGAGGCTGATAGTTTTAAAAACTGTTACTCTCTTGCTGAAATTTATTTTAATGGGAGCATGGAGGATTGGATTCAATCTAGTTATACTGGCAAATTATTCTCTTCTTGTAAATATTATTTCTATAAAAATGAGACATGGGAAAGGATTACCCATATAGAAATTCCAAATGGCGTTACTAGTATTAGTGAGGATAAGTTCTACGGCTTTTATGGGGTTGATTCTATAACCTTGCCTCTAGATTGTCAGATTGATAGTAATGCTTTTAGTAGCATTACAATTAAAAACATATATTATAATAGTACTATTGAAAGCTGGTGTAATTCTGCTTCTTATACAGGTGATATATTTTTTAAAGAAAACTACGTAAATCATTTTTATATTTCTAATGGCAGTGAATGGGAAGAGGTAATTGACTTAGTTATCCCTGACACAGTTTCAATGTTGCGAGAAAAAGCATTTTGCAATTTTACGAATTTAACCTCAGTAATAATAACAGATAAATTAGAAAAAGTAGAAAAGGATGTCTTCTTAAATTGTGATAAAATAATAAAGGTTTCTTCTCCTACAATAGCTATACCTTTATTCAAGAAAAAAAACGGAGAAACATTAATTAAAGAATACACAATTACGAGCGGAGAAGAAATCGTGCGTTATACTTTTTATCGGTGGAATGTATTAGAAAATGTTACTATTTGTGAGGGTGTGAAAATTATTAGGGAAGACGCGTTTCGGGATTGTTATAATTTGAAGAGTCTAATTATACCCAATAGTGTAGAGACTATTGAAGGGGGTGCTTTTCAAGTGAGCCACTCAATTGAAGAAAAATTTGATATGTATAATAAATATAGCAATGCTTATTATTTAGGAAATGAAGAAAATCCTTATTTATGGCTTATAAAGGTAAAATCTAAACAGATTCAATCTTGTGAAATACATCCTGATACAAAATATATTGGTACATTAGCATTTTATAGCTGTTCGTCTCTTACTTCTATTACGATAGGACAAAGTGTAATTCGTATAGATGAACGTGCATTTGAATACTGTTCTCATTTAACAACTGTTGCCATTGCATCTGATAAATTAACTAGTATAGGTAAATATGCTTTTCAGTATTGTTGGGATTTAACTACCATAAGAGTTTTACCAAAATCATTAAGATATATAGGAGAAGGAGCAACAGTCAATACTTATCGAGCGCTAAACAAGGTTTATTTCGAAGGTACGATAGAGGATTGGAGTTTGGTAAATGTTGAACAAAAGAATGATCCATTAATTAAGAATTTATTTTATTATAGCGAAGAGGAGCCTTTGATAGAAGGTAACTATTGGCATTATGTAAAAGGAGTTCCAACTGTTTGGTCATAATTTATATGGGATAATGGGTTTAACCATTATCCTTTTTGTTTGGCACTTTTACGGCACTTTGAATGATAGAATAAATTTACTTAGATTATAGGAGTAGATGTATGTATGAAAATTATTATTGTCGATGATGATATGACATCTTTAACCTGCTTTTTAAAAAATTTAGTAAATGAGTACGATATAGAATATAAATTTTTTAAAGGAGATTTATCTTGTATTTTATCTTATTTGAGGGCTAATAGGATAGATGGTATCTTTTTAAGCTTAAAGCTAGATAATAGAAATGGTGTAGATGTTGCTAAACAAATTTTATCCTTGCAAAAGGATATAAAAATTGTTTTTATGGGAGAAGAACAGGTAGCCAAGCAGTTTTTCATGGAATTTAAAGAAAATGTCTTAGGTGTATGTGAAAAGCCTCTTATTGTAGATCAAATCCAATCCTATATTGATGTACTTAAATCAAGTGTTAGTAAAAAGATAAGTATCAAGACCTTTGGTTCCTTTGATGTCTTTATAAATCAGAAAATTATTAAATTTATTTCTGCAAAGGCAAAGGAGCTATTTGCATTACTTATAACCTATAATGGAAGATCATTGAATATGTCTGATGCGATTTGTCATTTATGGCCAGATAAGGCTGTAGAATTAGCTAAGCGTCTTTATCGAGATGCCATTTGGAAGTTAAGAAAAACCTTAAAGGAATACCAAATATTGTTTGTTGTAGAATTTAAAAGGGCTCAGCTGTTTTTACACAAGCAAAACATAGAATGTGATTATTGGGAATATCTTTTAAAGCCCTCTTTAGCATATAATGGTATATTTTTACCAAGCTATGATTGGTCAATAGAATTTCAATCCGAATTAGATACAATAAAAATTAAAAGAGAGCATTTCTTTACTATTTAATTTTGGATATAATTTGTAATTTTTAGTAATAGAATGGACCGTACAAGGTCTTTTCTTTTTCTCTTTATAATATACTAACTATAGATAAGCACTAATCTTGTATGAAAATTGAATGTTTTGATACAATTTTTCATCTTTCAACATGACTCTATGTTAGGATAGTAAGGATGATTTAAGTGCGGAGGTAGTATCATGCTTATGATATAGAGGGAAATGATAGTTATGAAATATTTTGGTACAGATGGAATTAGAGGGATTCCTAATGAAACACTTACCTTAGAGTTAGCTTTGTCTCTAAGTAGAGCTTTAAAAATACTAAATACAAAGCATGTTGTGATTGGTACAGATACAAGAATATCTAAGGATATGCTTGCTTTTCAAATGATAGCAGGCTGTCTTTCTCAAGGAATGGATGTAGAGTATGTTGGGGTTATCTCTACACCAGGACTTATTTATTTATCAAAAATAAGAGATGCTATTGGGGTTATTATTACAGCTTCTCATAACCCTTATCAGGATAATGGTATAAAAGTATTATATCAGGGAAGAAAGCTTACACTAGAGGAAGAAGAGAAGCTAGAACAGGCAATGGAAAGAAAAAGTCTAGCGCAATCCCCTATGGGCAAATTTATAAATAATCCAATGGCCATACGTGACTATCATTTGATGCTGTCTAAATCTATTTTCCCAACCAACCTAAAAATAGCTATAGATTGTGCAAATGGCGCCACCTATAAAACGGCACCATTATTATTTCGGCTCATGACGCCCTATCTTGAAATTATGGGGAATTATCCTACAGGAACTAATATTAATGAGGCATGTGGATCTACTCATTTAAAGGCACTTTCAGATTTAGTTGTAGAAAAGCATTGTGATTTGGGGATAGCCTTTGATGGTGATGGTGATCGAGTTCAATTTGTGAATAAGTATGGGGAGGCTATTTCTGGAGATCATTTGATATATATTTTAGCGTGCTATTTAAAAGAAAAAAATCGTCTAAAGAATAATGCTGTTGTTTTGACTATAATGAGCAATCCTGGAATTATAGCAGGACTCCAAAAGGAGGGTATAAGAGTAATAGAGGTTCCAGTAGGAGACCGTTATGTCGCTGAAGCAATTAAAGAGCAGGACTTAAGCCTAGGTGGAGAAAATAGTGGACATATTATATATTCCAAAAATTCTTTAATTGGAGATGGAATTTTTATCGCTATGCAAGTCATTGCTATACTAGAGGAAACTCATACTACCATAGAGGATTGGGTAGAAAAAATTTCTCTTTATCCTAATCGCTTAGAAAATGTGGTTGTTCAAAATAAAAATGCTGTAATGGGAGAACCACTACAGCAGGAGCTTAGTAAGCTTAAGGAGGAGGCTAAGGAGGACTGTAAAATTATAGTTCGTCCTTCGGGAACAGAGGATTGTATTCGCATCAGTATTATGGCGAAAACAAAAGAATTGGTTGCCTCCTATATGGAAAAAATTAAATCTCTAATTTCTTTCTTGGATGCATAGGTGCTACAGAATCTCTATACATAATCTCACCACTAATTACCACTCTCTGGCTTGAACGATTCATAAGAATACTTGTTAGTAGCATAAAGGCTTTTTCACCAATTAAATCTAAATCTTGTTTTATAGTAGTTAGGGCGGGTTTAATATATTTTGATATTTCAAGATCGTCATAGCCTGTCACAGATATATCCGTGGGTACTTGTATTCCAAGGGATTCAAATCCACGGATTAATCCTATGGCAATCAAATCACTTGCACATACGATTGCTGTTACATCAGTTTTGGCAAAATAGGCTGCTGCTTCAAAGCCTGACTCCTCTTCAAAGCTACCATAATAGACGTATTCAGGCTTATACTCCATATGGTTCATTACCTGTCCGATGATATAGCCTGCAAAGCGTTCGTTACTAACAAAGGAATTTCGATCTCCGTGGATAAAGCCAATTTTAGAATGATTGTTTTCTTTTAAATGCTCTACTAGTCTAGCAACTGTGTTGATATTTTCATTATGTATTGTTGCAATCATATCTCCTAGCATTACGTTATCATAAAGAATGGTTGGATAGGTTGTGTTTTTTAATTCTGGTAAAATTTTGCTTTTATAATTTAAACCAGCAATAAAGGCTCCATCAAAATTATTTAGCTTCATAAAGTCATTGTAGGTGGTTGTTATATTTTTTATAGGGGTCTGAACAACCTCAAAATTATGCTTTCTTGCATAATTAGAAAAGGATAGGCCTAATGGAAATATAATATTAGATTGACTTGTAGCATTGACGTTATCATAGATAAAGCATAATCTTCGTAAGGTTTTTACGGTCAAACGTTCATCTCTAGATTTATATCCATGAGTCTTTGCATAGGCTATGACGAGCTGTTTTGTTTCTTTAGAGACATCAAATGCGCCGTTAAGAGCTTTAGATACAGTAGATACTGAAAGATGGAGTTCCTTTGCAATATCTTTTATTTTCATACGACTCACCTCTTTCATTGATTATAATCAAAATACTTTGAAAAATCAATGTTTTTCGTAATTTATTCGAAAATTTTTCGAAAAATATACTTGTATTTTGAAAAATTTCGATTTTAGAAAAAAACGCTTGCATAAGGAACGAAAACGTTTTACAATAAGGAATAGGATTGTACGTTAAAATGAATAGGAGGAAGAACTATGAATTTCAATCGAAATGCAGGAGTTCTTTTGCATGTCACATCTTTACCTTCACCTTATGGAGTTGGAACGCTTGGAACAGCTGCTTATAGCTTTGTTGACTGGATGGAAAAGGCTGGTTTGAAAATTTGGCAGGTATTGCCACTGGTTCCAACCAACTATGGGGATTCTCCGTATCAGTCTGTTTCTTCAACTGCCCTAAACTATTATATGATTGATTTAGATATCCTTCATAAAAAAGGGTTATTGAAGAAAAAGGATTATGAGACAAGAAAGTTTTGTGAATATGCGGGGAAGGTAAATTATAGTCTATTATTCACAGAAAAAACAGACGTTTTACGTTTGGCTTTTGAAAAATTTAATACAAGAGATGCTCGCTTTATTCAATTTGAAAAAGATGGCAACTATAAAGATTTTGCAGTTTTTATGACAATTAAAGCTATGCATAAGTATGAGCCATGGAATTTATGGAGTGAAAAATATAGAACGTATTCAGAGGACTTAGAAAAGGAAATCATTAAAAATTATCAAAGAGATTACCTGTTTTGGGTTTGGACACAATTTGAATTTTTAGATGAATGGAATGAACTTCATGCTTATGCAAAAGAAAAGGAAATTGAAATAATGGGAGATATGCCATTATATGTAGCCTATGATAGTGTAGAGGTTTGGAAATATCCTGAATTGTTTGTATTAGACGAGGCACATGGACCTAAGCTAGTTGCGGGCTGTCCACCTGATTGTTTTACAGCAGATGGACAACTTTGGGGGAATCCAATTTATGATTGGGAGTATATGAGAAAAACAAATTATTCTTGGTGGAATGAAAGAATAAAAAAAGCATTTGCTTTATTTGATATCTTAAGAATTGATCATTTTAGAGGATTTGCCCAATATTATACTATTCCAGCTGGAATGCCTAATGCAAGAATTGGGGAATGGGTAGATGGACCTAAATTCGATTTATTTAAGGATAAGACGGAATTCAGAATAGTAGCTGAGGATTTAGGGTTCATAGATGATCATGTTAGAACACTATTGAGACAAACCTCTTATCCTGGGATGAAGGTATTAGAATTTGCGTTTGATGGGAGTCCAGATAATGAGCATAAGCCTTCTAATTATACAGAAAACTATGTAGTTTATACAGGAACTCATGATAATATGCCGATATATCAATATATATTAGATTTAAATTCAGAAGCTATAAATACATTTATGAATGATTTAAAAGCTGAATGTCAAAAGCTAAATGTTGATGTTAAAGATAATAGTTACGAAGCTGTGACTGATACAGTAGTTGAGCTTGCATTTGCTTCAAAAGCAAATACATGCATCATACCTTTTCAGGATTTATTAGCACAGGATGGCTCTACAAGAATGAATTTACCGTCTACAGTTTCTACAAGAAATTGGAGCTATCGTATCGAAGGTAATCAATTGACAGATAAGCTTGCCGCAAGAATAAAGGCTTATATTATGAAGTATAATAGAAATCATTAGAATATTGCAGTTGTTTCGTTTTCTCTTTTATTTTTCAAAAGATTCTAAAAATATATCATCTTTTGATTTTATAATTGAAAACGCTAACAATGTTTGATATAATTAAAATACAAGTAAGAGTGAAAGCAAACTAAATAGGTACTAAAATGCCTCTCCCGAAAAACCAAAAAGAGGATTCTCTTTTTGGGGCTGAAAAATACCCGGGGGGGGGTATTATCACGTTTATTAGCAATTAAAGTCGCTTTGACTTTAATATATACTCAATGTTTTATTGAGAAGTTTATGAGTCTTCCATAAACTATAAAATTGGAGTTGGTATAATCCGGAGACAAATTTTTATCGTACCAAAGGAGAAAGGAAAATGAAAAAATATTTAAGGAGAATGCTTTCAGCTATTGCTTTAGTTCTTACATGTGCATTGTTTGTTGCATGTAGTAATGAAGTAAAAGTTGAAAAAGTAAGTGTTATTCCAAACACTGTACCTAATTCAATTTTAACTACAGAGATAGATCAGAAGATTGCTGATATTACTTTAAGAGTTACAATGAGTGATGGTACAACACAGGAGGTAAAGGTTACTAAAGACATGATTAATGCAGATGACTATGCTAAGTTATCTACTGAAGGTGCTAAAACCCATGTTGTAAAGGTTACCTATGAAGGAATTACTGTAACTATGAATATCACTATCACAGAACCAATTCAAGAAATTGAGGGTGATAAAGTGACATATACAATGGAACTTGTTGAAAATAATTTAAAGGATATTGATGCTCTTCCAGCAGAATATGAGATATTTGGCTGGGTATGGGGTGGAGAACCTGAAAATATCTTTGTTCCTTGTAAGGATGGCTCAGTAACTGTTCCAACAGGATCTACCAACTTCCTATTTGTATTCTTTACTAAGGGAACACAGAGCCCTGATTGGGAGTCACCAGATAAGTTGGGACAATCTACAGATTTATTTATTAGAGATGGTATAATTACAGATGAATTGCCTGAAATCGGAGATACCTATGATTTTACAGTGGATACAACTACATTTGCTGATAATCTAGCTAATGGTGCTACAATGCCAGAAGAGTATGTAACCTATGCATGGACATGGGGTGGCGCAGCTGGTAGTGGTTTATGGGTTCCTGTCGATGCAACAGGCAAGTTTAATGCAGCATCAGATATAACAAATGCATTATTTGCTTTCTTCCCTGTCGATGTTGAGAAGGTCGATTGGCCTCTTGCATTAGCTCAAACAAACAATTATGTTGTGGCATGGGATGCAAATGGTAGCGCATATGTAGTAAGATATGCAGATACAACAGTTGATTTAACTACAATTGAGACAAGCTTAAAAGATGGTGCTACAATGCCAGAAGAGTATGATTTACATGCTTGGGTATGGGGTGGATCTGCTGGAAATGGTGTATGGATGAGCGTTGATGCAACAGGTAAGTTTAGTGCTCCTGCTGGTGCAACAAATTGTTTATTCGTTCTTATGCCTAAGGGTGAAAAGCCAAGCTGGGATGGAAAACTTGCTCAAACAGAAAATTATGATATTGCTGAAGACGTAGCTACACCTACCCCTGCTGCATAATAATTTAAATTAAATATTGTTATCAGAGCTTCGCTAATTAAGGGCGAGGTTCTGATGACAGATTTTGCTGATACTTAAATTAAATTTTTTGATTCAAAAGGGATAGTTATGAAAAATATTTTCTTTGATTTATATGGAACATTAATAGACATACAAACGGATGAAAACCATCTTTTCTTTTGGGAGAAGTTAACGAAAAAATGGAAAAAATATCATAATTATACTCCAACTGAATTTAAAAATCAATATTTAAGTATTTGCCTAAGGTTAGAAAAAACGAAAGAGGAAATTGATTTATTGGACGCTTTTGCTGAACTTTTAAATGTAGATAAAGATTTAGCGGAAAAGTTTGCTAGAGATTTTAGACAATATTCCACAAAATATCTTAGACTTTATCCAGAAGTTAAAGATCTGTTAAAGAAACTAAAGAAAAAGGGGTATGGTTTATATGTTTTATCTAATGCACAGACTTCCTTTGCGATTCCTGAACTGAAGAAACTAAAAATATTTCATTATTTTAATGATATAGCTATTTCTTCAGAATATGGAGTAAAAAAGCCAAATCCTGAATTTTTCTTACAAGCAATCAAAAAATTTAATTTAAGTATCAGCACGCTAATAATGATTGGAAACGATTATGAATGTGATATTTTATCTGCTCGAAAGCTAGGAATAAAATCCATATTTATACAATCCAATTTAACTCCCCAACATGATTCTAAGGATTATGAGTTGGGATTTAATAGCGAAAGGCTATTAAAAAAGATAGAAGAATTATAAATATATAGGAGAAGAAAAATATGAAAAAATTAGTTGCATTTATGGCATTAGGAGTTTTAGCTCTTGGTGTTGCAGGCTGTGATAGCAAAGATAAAGGCAATACTGTAGAATTAGTATATTCTGGTACACAATCAGATAAGGATTTTACTTTAAAGCTAATTGATAATTTTAAAACAATGAAAAAGAAGTCAGGAGACGATACAAATTATGTAATCGACTATGTTGCTCATGGTCCTGATATGGTTGATAGTGAAATTATAGACTGGACTGCTGCAAACTCACCTGATGTGTATGAGTATGCACCAGATAAATTAGCAATCCTTTATGATAAGGGTGCATTAGCGGAAATACGTTCTACTTATAAGGATTTCATTGATACTAAAATTAATGATTTTGGTAAAAGCAATGCTACATTAAATGGAAAATACTATGGTTATCCATATACAGGAGATAATACATATTATTTCCAATATGATAAGCGCGTATTTACAAGTGAAGATGTTAAGAGTATGGAAAGAATCTTAGAGGTAGCTGCTGAAAAGAATGCGAAAGTAGCTTATCCATTAGAGACAGCTTTCTGGGGCGCTGGAGTTATGTTTACCTTTGGTGCAGACTATAGCATTGAATTCGATAGAGATGGAAAGGTTGCAGGTGTTACTGCAGACTTTGATACCGATAAAGGTTTAAAGGGTGCTAAAGCTCTTGTAAAAATTATGCAAAGCCCAGCTTATGTAAATGATGCTGAAAGTGTTCCAAGTGAAACAAATGGAATAGTTGGTGGTATAGCTGGTACTTGGAAAATTGCAGATTATAAAAAAGCTTTAGGAGAAAATTATGGTTGTGCTCCAATGCCTACGATTACCATTGGTGAAGAAACTAAAAATATTGGTGCATTTGTTGGCGGTAAGCTATTAGGTGTTAACCCATTAAGAGCTCAAAATGATGTTAAGCGTTTAACTGCTGCACATGAATTGGCTATGTACTTAGCTGGTGAGGAATGCCAAAATAAGCGCTATGATGAATTATCATGGGGACCATGTAATGTTGACTCTTTAAAGAGAAGTGATATTCAGGCTGATGCTAACATGGTTGTTTTAAATGAACAATTAAAATTTGCTCACGCTCAAACCTCTACTCCAACGAATCTATGGGATGCTGCTACTAAATTAGTTGCTGGTATTAAAGATGGTACTTATTCTGTAGAGGGAAAAACTGAAGGAAATTCTAGTATTGCAGGATTAACTTTTACAGATGAAACTTTAAAGGTTGCTATTGATACCTACAATACTGCTGTTAAATCTTCAGAATAGTAGTTAGAATATTTAATAAAAAAAGTATGGCGTTGGGTATTGCCGATGCCATACTTTAACTATTTGAAAGAGGTGATCTAATTGACTGCAATTGAATATTTATCTCTACCATGGTATAAGCGTATTCTTTACCGAATCATAGCTTTATTGGTCAGTATTCCAAAGGCTATTTTTGGATTTTTCAAAGTAAAATTACCAAATTTTTTTGTAGGCTTATATCATAAATTTATAGGTGTATTTAAGAATATATTTCGTTTTGCTGTAGATGGGGATTGGAAAACAAGAGTGTCCTTTTTGGTTATGGGATTCGGAATGATATTACGTAAATTTTATTTGAAGGGTATTTTGGTTTTGGTTTATCAGATAGCTTTTATTTATTTTACGATATCAACAGGAATTCCAACTTTAATTAGAATAGGGTCCTTTGGCTTTGTTGCTCAAACTAGCTATATTCATCCAGATTTAGGACTTCCTATCACTGTAACCAATGATAACAGTTTTATGCTTTTATTAAATATGATTATATTTATTATATTAGCAGGCATATTCTTGTTCTTATGGTATGCTCAATTAAATGATAGCATGAATTTACAAAATTTAAATTCAATCGGTAAGAAAAAAACTTCAAAGGAGCTTGTAAAAAGCTTAGTAGGAAAAAATTATCATTTATTACTTTTAGCTTTTCCAACAGCAGGACTTATTATATTTACAATTGTTCCCCTAATTTTTATGATTTTGGTAGCTTTTACAAATTATTCTTCCTCCTATCAAAGCCCAAAAGAGCTGTTTGACTGGGTAGGTGTTTATAATTTCAAAAAATTATTTGGTATGGGAAGCAATAGCTATGAATTTAGTTATGTTTTTGGACAAGTATTGCTTTGGACCTTAATTTGGGCATTTTTTGCTACCTTTACCAATTACTTTTTAGGTATGATTGTTGCAATTATCATAAATAGAAAAGGAATTAAAGGAAAGAAAGTTTGGAGAACTATCTTAATTACAACTATAGCTGTACCACAGTTTATTTCTTTGTTATTTTTATCTAAATTTTTAAATAAAGACCAGGGTGCACTAAACTTTATGTTAAAATCCATGGGCTTAATCACACAGAATATTCCATTTTTAGAGGATGCTCTAATGGGAAAAATAACAATCATTATTGTTAACATGTGGATTGGTATTCCATATACCATGCTGATGTGCTCAGGATTATTAATGAATATTCCACAGGATTTATATGAATCAGCAAAAATTGATGGCGCTAGCCCTTTTAAAGTTTATACAAAAATAACATTACCTTACATGCTGTTTGTTACAGGACCTTATTTAATATCCTCTTTTGTAGGAAATATTAATAACTTTAATGTCATCTTTTTGTTATCAGGAGGAGGACCAATATTTACTAATGTAAATGGTGCACCTATAGTAGGAAATGTGTATGGTGCAGGTCAAACAGACCTTTTGATTACATGGCTATATAAAATGGCAATGCAGCAGGTAAATAAGAATTACGGCTTGGCTTCTGTTATTGGATTATGTATTTTCATAATTATAGGTGGACTATCATTGATTACTTATAGCAGGACGAATGCTGTAAAGAATGAGGGGGACTTTCAATAATGGCTAAATATGAGTTAAAATATAAACCAAGTAAGAAGGGCTTGTTTTATAACGAGAAAACCTCAAGTTCAATGAAAACAAAGGAAACAATAAAAAGATCGATTATCTATATTGTTTTAGTAGTGATTTCTATCCTTTGGTTGCTTCCTTTTATTTATTTAGTAATACAATCCTTTGCAGTAAGCTATAGTGCAGAGTTAATAGTTCCTAAGCAATGGACAATCAATAATTATAGAGCACTATTTGATACATCCTTAGTGATGAATTTAGCAGGAAAGGAAATCCATCCTGCTGAGGTGTATCCATTTTGGCGTTGGATGCTAAATACATTTTTTATAGCATTAGCAGTTGCTGTACTACAGACAACCTTAACGCTAATGACGTCCTATGCTTTTTCAAGATTGCAATTCAAAACGAGAAAAAAGTATATGAAGCTGATTTTAGTTATAGGAATGTTCCCAGGATTTTTAGGTATGATCATTACCTATTTCATATTACAATCTGTTGGTTTGTCTTCTGGTGTTCCTGGAATATTTGGACTAATCTTGGTTTATATAGCTGGAAGTGCAATGAATTATTACATTTCTAAGGGCTTCTTTGATACAATTTCTAAATCTCTTGATGAAGCGGCAATGATTGATGGTGCAAATAAAAATACGATATTTTGGCGTGTCATCATGCCTTTATCAAAGCCAATTATTGTTTATACAGTGTTGATGGCATTTTTAGCACCTTGGGGAGATTATATGTTTGCCTCTGTTATTGCTGCAGGAGATGTAAAAATGTTTAATGTGGCTGTCGGTTTACAACAGATGCTAACAAAGGAATCTGGAACAGCATATTTTCCTATTTTCTGTGCTGCAGGAGTAACCGTATCTATCCCTATTGTAATATTATTTTTCTTACTACAAAGATATTATGTAGAGGGTGTAACAGGGGGAGCTGTAAAAGGATAATGATGAAAAAGATATTTATAGGTATAGCGATGCTTTTGACACTTTTCTGTGTAAGCTGTAGTAAAGAAAATCCATATGGTAAGAAAATAGAAGAAAATTTAGAAATGAATGTTAAAGTTGAGGATAATTATCGCAATTATTATGAAATATTTGTAAGAAGCTTTTATGATTCTAACAAGGATGGAATTGGCGATTTAAATGGTGTTACCGCAAAATTAGATTATATCAAGGATTTAGGGTATAATGGAATATGGTTAATGCCGATTCACCCATCTGATTCCTATCATGGATATGATGTTAATGATTATTATCAAGTAAATTCAGCCTATGGGACATTAGATGATTTTAAAAAATTATCTGAGGAATGCCATAAAAGAGATATTAAGCTTATTATTGATTTGGTATTAAATCATTCAGGATTAAATAGCACATATTTTAAGAGAGCTACTTCAGCATATAATAAACAATTTAATGGTCAACCTTTGACAGATCAGGATAAGAAATATGTTGACTTTTATAATTTTTATCCGGATAAGGCTAGTGTTCCTAATGGTGTAACAGCCTACAGACCTACAGGAAGGAAATTTTATTATGAAGGTAACTTTTCTTCTAATATGCCTGAATTTAATTGTGATAGTCCTTATGTTTTAGAGGAGTTTCAAAATATTATTAAGTTTTGGCTAGATAATGGCGCTGATGGCTTTAGATTAGATGCTGTAAAATATTATTACATTGGAAATAATAAAAAGAATGTAGAGCTATTGAGTAAAATAAATGAGTGGACTAAAAAGATTAAGCCAGATGCTTATATTGTAGGAGAATGCTGGGATTCAAAATCTATTATTGAGGATTACTATGAAAGTGGATGTGATTCCTTTTTCAACTTTCCGGCTAGTGTTTCTTCCAGTAGAAGTCCAATGCTGAACTTTACAAATCGTTCTGGGCTAAGTACATATTACAGTGGTTTATTAAGTAATGCTGATATGGCTAAAGGATATATTCCAGCTCCATTTTTAGATAATCATGATACTCCTCGATATACGTCACCTTCTAGTCCACATTTGTCTAAATATCAGTTTGCATTGATGGCTATGATGAATGGAACAATCTTTACCTATTATGGTGATGAGGTTGGATTAGTAGGAACAAATGTTAGTCCAAATCGTGATGAGGATGTAAGAATTCCGATTCGTTGGGGTGAGGAAAATGGAGATTGTACTATTATAGCGAACGCAACTAATAAGGATTATCCATACCCTACAGTTAAGGAACAAATGGAGGATAGAAATTCCATATACAGTTTTTATAAAAAGGTTTTACTTGTTCGTAATCAAAATCCAGAAATCGCTAGAGGAAAGATTGAGTTAATAGAACTAGATAATGAGGAGACAAAATTATTATTTATTTCTAAAGAATATGAAGCTAGTAAGATTGGAATTATATTTAATTTTTCTACAAATTCAGATTTGGTTGTTGATTTTAAGAGCCAGGGCTTTACAGAGGTAACAGGTCAAATCGTTGTAGATGCAAGTGAAGAAGTATATATAGGTATGCAGAAGAATGGTAGCATTAAAATGCCTCCTCTTAGCATAGCTATCGTAAAATAAAAAGGAGTAGAAAAAATATGGCAGGTTTAAGATTAGAACATATTTATAAGGTTTATCCTAATGGAACAAAGGCTGTTTCAGATTTTTCAATGGATATTAAGGATCAGGAGTTTATTGTATTCGTTGGACCTTCTGGCTGTGGAAAATCTACTACGCTTCGAATGATTGCTGGATTAGAGGAGATAACGGCTGGTGAATTATATATTGATGATCGTATTGTAAATGATGTGGAGCCTAAGGATCGTGACATTGCGATGGTTTTTCAAAATTATGCCCTATATCCTCATATGACAGTATATGAAAATATGGCATTTGGTTTAAAGCTAAGACACGTTCCTTCAGCAGAAATCCATAAAAAGGTTTTATGGGCTGCAAAGATTTTAGATTTGGTTGAGTATCTTGATCGTAAGCCTAAAGCTATGTCTGGAGGCCAAAGACAGAGAGTTGCTTTAGGTAGAGCAATTTTAAGAAACCCAAAGGTTATGCTATTGGATGAGCCATTATCCAATCTAGATGCAAAGCTTAGGGCTCAAATGCGTAGCGAGATTTCTAAGCTTCATGAAGAATTAAAGACAACATTCATTTATGTTACGCATGATCAAGTAGAGGCCATGACACTTGGTACAAGAGTTGTGGTTATGAGATTAGGTAAGGTTATGCAAATTGATACACCTAAGAATTTGTATGACTATCCTGCAAATTTATTTGTGGCTGGCTTTATCGGAACACCGCAAATGAATTTCTTCAATGCTGTTCTTTTGAAAAATGGTAAAAATGTTAATATTTCTTTTACTGAGGGAGAAAGTGAATTAAGTATTCCTGCAGTGAAATTCGCTAGAGTACAGCCTAAATATTTAAATGGAAAATCTCCTGTAATCATTGGATTAAGAAGTGAAGATTTATCCTTAGAGCCAGAAGTTGTTAAGGCTTCCTTAGCTAAAATCAAGGTACGTATATCTCATTTTGAGGAGTTAGGAAATGAAACCTTGATTTATGCAGACATAGATTTGAATAAGGCAAGCCTATTTGAATCTACAACGCGTGTAATTATAAAGGGAACCTCTAGCTATAACTTGGCTAAGGGGGATGTTGTAGAGGCAGCTTTAAAGCTAGAAAAAATGCATATTTTTGATGCTGAATCTGAAGAAACAATTAATCCTAGAATTCCTGTTGCCAATTTGGTAAATGCTGAAATAAAAAATCATAAAATTGTTAAGCCTTTCAAAGCTCAATTGCCAGATGCAATTCAGCTTGAGGATGGAGCTTATGATATTGAAATTCCTACACAGGCTATTCACTTAGAAATGACAGAAGTTGGACTTCCTATAGATAGTTTAGAAAAGGTTGGAGATAGTAATGTCGTAGGGATTAAGCTAGGGGAAAATACAATCTTCTCTGTCAGTAGTATGGATTTAGACCGTTCAAAAAATTATGAGATGAAATTAGATTTTACTTTGCTTTCCTTTTCTATTAATGGTGAGGTTGTACATAAGAGTCTAACAGAATATGATAAGCTAAATGCAATTTATATTAATCATGCAACAGCAAAATCCTTTGTAGGAGATAAATATGAGGGAGAGGTTTCTAATAGAGTTCTTGCGGTTGAGGAAAAATATAAGCCACTTCTTGCAAAATTGGAAAATGAGTATGATGAGGCTTGTAAGGCAGTAGGTGCAGTTGATTCTAAGACGATTGTTGCTAAAAATCAAGAGATGCTTACGAAAAAGAAAAATGAAGTTACAGCAGAGGTTACTCGTTTAAAGAATGAATTGAAGAAAGAGCTAGATGAATTAAAACAAATGCATATAGCTAATAATGAAAGCATTACTAAAGAGGTTAACGAAACCTATGAAGCCATTAAGCAAGAGGAGATTAGATCCTTTAATGCATTTAAGGAAATTAATAAGGAACGAGATGCGTATCGTAATCGTTTAGAAGAGTTACATCAATTTAAAATCAATCATAAATTAGAATTACAAAATGAATTAAATAAACGCATAAATTTAGAAGCTATTTCTTATGAAACAGAAATGAATGCTTTAAAGGGGAATTTTAAGAGAAGTAGAGATTCTTTATTAAAGGAATATAATGAGCTAAAGGAAAATTGCTACAATGAAGCATATCCAGTAAAGAAGCTTACTAAGGAATTTAAAGCAGAGTTTAAGAAGCTGAATAAGGCTTATCAGGAAGAAATGATGAGAGCAAATATCATATTCTTCTTTAAGGTAGATAATTTGGTTGAGCTTTCTTGTGATGCTATAGATAACAAGATGATTCAGAGCTTAGGTATTAAGGTTTTTACAAAGCAATATATTATTGAGGTTCCTCATGATGCTTATATCATAAATCAGGAGGAAGGTCTTGATCTAACCTTTGGGGAATATCTAGATTATGGTAATAAAAAATATATGAAATGCTTTATTAATGATGGAACAGCTCAAAAAGAAATATATGTTTTAGTAGACGAACAAGTAGATGTTACAAATATGAAAATTAAATTTGATGTCACTAAGACACATATTACAGAAAAGGCTATGGATATTAAGATCTATTAGAAAGGGTGAATAGTATGCGAAAAATTAAATATTTCTTACTATTGCTTGTTTTTATTGTTCTATGTACGGGATGTAGCACAGAAAAAAAACCTATGGCTGGATATGTTTCTGAGGAGGTCATTTTAACTGACGTGATTCAGAAGCTAGATGACTCCGTTACCTTTTCTAAATATACGTGTAGTGGTAAATTAAATTATTTTGGGTTATCTGATTTGGAGGTTCCTCAAAGCATAAATTCCACCTTTGATTTTGTTGATTCTAAAGCAGAGTATAATGTTGAGTCTTCTTCCTATTATCTAAATGTTCCATTGCACTTGACAAAAGATAATTGGTTAATCAAGGACGCAAATGGAAAATATAGCTCTACGAAAAGCACGAAGCTTGTTTTAGAAAGCTGTATTTATCAGCCTAATGGTGGATATTTAGATCAAGTTTATTACTATTTAAGGGATGATGGAGGATTCTATTTGAGAGCTTTTGGAGTTAATAAAGCTTTGCAGATTGTAAATCCTAGTGAAATCGAGTGTCATGGAAAATGGAATGTAACCATTGAATATGATAAGAATGGTTATTTGGTGAGTGAAGCATTTGAAACTATCAATGCAAGCTGGGATGATAAAGCAAATAGCTGTTTTGGTTCTGCAACCTATACGTTTAAGGCTTAATTCATGAAGAAGTTTGTATTCATTCTTTCCTTGCTTTCAATCTTAGTTTTATGCTCTTGTCAGGCTAAATTACCTGATGGGGATATCAAAGATTTTGTCGATATACTCTCTTATGAAAAGGCAAATGAAGAAACCTTAACGGGGAAGAGTCATTTGCTTACAAGTCATTATGTTGATGGTTCTTTAGATGGTTCTATAGAATTTACAGCCTTCTTTGACAAGAGTACGAAATATTATTATGATAAGAGAGTAGTGAGTGGTTCTTATTATGGAACCTATGAAGATCAATTTGATTATTATACTAAAGAAAGTATTTGTACTTTTAAAGATGGTAAATATTTATATGAAGAGAATAAGGATGGTATAAAATCTGAAAAAGAATCCAGTGAGGATGAATTATATCAATGGATTCAAGAATTTTTCTTTAAGGATTTTAGTGCTTCTTATCATAGCGGTGGTATGTATTATGGAGACTACATTCTTTTAAATGTGGCTAAGTATTATAATAATTTTAGTTTAAATGATAGGAAAACAGAATTATCTTTTTCGGTTAATACGAGTGCTAAAAATGAAGAGGGTGCAGAAATTATTACAATGCATTCCTTTACGGTTAATGCATATGGTATGCTGTTGAGCTTAGAAACAAAGAGCTTTTATGCTAAGAATATCAATACCTATATGTTAACTAAAATAGATTGTCAATATGAGGATATTTCCTTTGACAAAATATGAAATATGTAAGAGGTTATTATGAAAAAAATTTTACTATTATTTTTAATATTAATATTACCTGTGACTTTGATAAGCTGTAAGGAGGATAAGGAAAACGACGTTCCCCCTACTCCTGAGCCACCAGTTGAGGTTACAGAACCAATCGGAGTTAAGATACATTATAATCGTCCTGATAGTGCTTATGAAACGTGGGGCTTATGGCTTTGGAGCGAAAATAAGGAGGGAGCCTTATACAAATTTGCGGATACTGATGACTATGGGGCTTATGGCGTTTATACCTTTGAAGAGCTTAGTACTACTAAGGATGGCAAAATCGGATTCATTATTCGTAAATTAGATTCTTGGACAAAGGATTACGATTCAGACCGTTTTATTGAATTTAAGAATTTTGAATTTGATAAGGAAGGCTATTATAACGTGTACTTAAAAAGTAAAGATGCAAACATTTATTCTAATATGGATGGAGAAGTGAATGATATGATTGTGACCTTTGGTTTTAGCTATGCAAGCAGTACAAAGGATGTTCGTATTGAATTTACTACAAATAAAGATTTTGTAAGCTATAAGATTTATGCGGGTAATGTCGTACTTCTTACGAATGAGGATCCAAAAGAAACTAAATTGGTAGAACAGACGACGAAAAAGGCTGTATATAGTTTAGGTACAGAATTACCTGATTTAAGTCTAGAATATAAGGTGGAAGTAGTATTTGAAAAATCAGGTAAAACCTTAACAAAGATTGCAGATTTCCAAGGACTTTATAAAAGTAAGTTGTTTAATGACGCTTATAGCTATGATGGTGATTTAGGGGCTATTTATACAAAGGATAATACGACCTTTAGAGTATGGTCTCCTATCTCAAGTGATATGAAGGTTAGAGTTTATACTACTGGTACCCCTGCTAATTTAGGAGGCAACAACCAGTATGAGGAATATGTAATGACTAAGGGTCCAAAAGGTACTTGGGAATATGTTTTAAATGGAGATCAAGAAGGTAAATATTATACTTATGTTGTTTCAAATTCTACCTATAAAGATATGGAAATTGTTGACCCATATGCAAAATCTGCTGGAATAAACGGCTTAAGAGGTATGATTGTTGATTTCTCTAAGGTGAATCCAACGGGCTGGGATGATGTAAATATCCTATCCATTCCTTCTACATCATTGACTGTATATGAAACTCATATTGCCGATTTAACAAGTAGTAAGACTTGGACTGGAACTGCACAAAATGCTAAAAAGTTTAAAGGCTTTTATGAGACAGGCACGACCTATACAGAAGGTAATGTGACTGTAAAAACAGGCTTTGATCATATTAAGGAGCTTGGTGTGAATGCTGTACAGCTTTTACCAATCTTTGATCAAGCTAATGAGGAGCAGGATGGAAAGGTTAAATTTAATTGGGGCTATAATCCTCTAAATTATAATGTTTTAGAAGGATGCTATTCCTCTAATGCTGCAGACGGTTATGCTAGAATCAAGGAATTTAAGGAATTGGTTATGGCTTATAATCAAGCAGGAATCAATATTATTATGGATGTAGTTTATAATCATGTTAGCGGATTAGAAAGATCAAATTTTGATGTATTAATGCCAAAATATTATTTTAGATATACCGATGGCGCTCCAGCAAACGGCTCAGGCTGTGGAAATGAAACTGCCTCTGAGATGAGTATGTTTAGAAAGTTTATGATAGATTCTACAGAATTCTGGGCAAGTGAATATAAGCTTGGTGGCTTTAGATTTGATTTGATGGGAATTCATGATATAAAAACAATGAATGCTTTAGCAAAAAATCTACATGAAAATGTGAGTGAGGATATCACTATATATGGTGAGCCTTGGGCTGCAGACTCTGTAGCATTAGATACAAGAATTGATACTCCAGCTTTACAAGCGAATATGAATCTATATCAGGGCTATGGCTGCTTTAATGATAAGATGAGAGATGCTTTAATTAAGGGTGGTTTAAATAGCAAGACCTCTAAGGGCTGGATTACAAATGCTACAAAAGTTTCTTCTAAGAATGATTTGAAGGATATGACAGCAGGAATTAAGGGATTGGTTTTAGCTAACAATACAACATATGCACCAGAAAAATGCGTAAATTATGTTACATGTCATGATAATTATACCCTTTATGATAGAATAAAGGCAGCAGGAATTAAAGATGAAGATACCATTAAAAAAATGGCTATGTTATCCAATTCCGTCGTATTTACTTCTCAGGGAGTTACCTTTATGCTTGCAGGAGAGGAATTCTTGAGAACAAAGGGTGGAGATTCTAATTCTTATGAGTCCTCTTACAAGGTAAATGAATTAGATTATGCATTAAAGGTGAAAAATATTGCTTATTTTGAAAATTATAAGAAGCTAATATCGCTAAAACAAAATGCTAATCTATTTGGAAAAAATGGTACAGAATGTAAAGCAATTAATGTTCAAATGAATGAAGATGGAAGCTTAATTTATTATGATTTGGTAGATACGGCTGCAAATAAAACTTATCGTATCGTTCACAGCAATGGAGTTGCTTCTCCAAAAACGGTAGATTTAGCAGGATATACTTTATATTTAGATACCTTAAATTCAAATATATCGTTAACAGCAGAAACTACAATTTTAGGATATCAAACTATTATTGCTTATAAAAATATGGAATAATTATGTAGAAGAACTACTTGAAATATTCTTCAGGTAGTTCTTTTTTTGATAAAATTTTTATTTTTTCTCGTATATATTATGTATAGAGAGGGTGAAATCTATGGGGAAGCACAAATTTTTGATTATAATTGTTTTATGTATTGTACTATTTTCCTTTACCTCTTGTAAGAGTCAAAATCAGTTTGAACTGCTAGAGAAAAATGATTGTTGTGTCTATCAATATAAAACAAAGGACAAATATTTTGCAAAATATAAGGATTATCACGTATTCGAAAATCTAAATGAAATAGAATATAAGAATTTCACTATCTTTATTTTGAATGAAAAAAAAGATAGTATGCCTGAAGAGTTATCTAAATCCTTGTTAGAGTTGTTTAAAGAGCCCAATAAGATAATATTTATTAAGGGTAATTCTGATAAAATTAAATATGAATATTTGTTTAGTAGATATAATTGGAATTCTTTTGGTGAGATAGGAAGTGAAGTTGGTTTTTATAACCCAACTAGCAATTTAAATGAATCAAAGTTGTCTAATGACAAACTATTTTTTTATGAATGTGTATCCCGTTGTAAAACAATAGTTCAAAATTATATTAAGATGTTATAGGAGGAAAAATGATGAAGCTTTTTAAATGTTTATTTATTTTTGGCGTGTTATTTACGTTGGCTACGCTTGGGACAGTATGCTCTAGTGCGGATGGCTATGATGCCTTTTATGCAGAGGCTACAGGACTTGGTTTTTCTATTAGTAGAGACTATAAGCCTATTTTCATGTGGGGAAGAAATCTAGATCTTAATGGACAAGAGGATATTAAAACGCTCATTAGAAAGGATTATATTGAAAAAAAAGCTAAAGAAAAGATTGTAAATGTGACAACTTTTTATGATATCTTATTATATAATGTGCATAACCCTTCCATTTATTGTTATGCTTACAAAGTGATTAGTGAACCAAAACAACCAGGAAGAAATTGGGGTTTTATGGGGATTGGTTCTTATGGAGATGATTTTATTCAAGATAATATAAAAGTCACTATTGATTTTCCTAAGAATTATGAGATTTTAAGCTATGTTCCTATGAATGCACCAGATACGTGGACAACGACAATGGGGGTAGGACTTTCCAGTGATGGACCTGATGTATCTGCTTCAGTAAGCTATAACCATAGTGAGTTAACCATAATATCACGCACTAGTACTTATGATTGCTACTATGAAGCGGAATATGATTTTGATGAAAGTAAAAGAAGTGATTATATGAAACATGAGGTTGCAACCTTTGGAATGATTCTTTTCAAGTCATCTGTAAGTCCTAATTTTGTTGCCAATTATGATGTACGTTATCATGCAATTAATGGCTATGAACAAAATTGTACTTTAGCACATAAAACATACTATGCTTATCATGCGGTATAGGAGATTCTTATGTATAAATTAACCCACATATCAAAAGAATATAAAACAAAAAATGGGATTGTGAATGCTTTAGATTCTATTGATTTAAAGATGAAAAATCGAGGCTTTTATTTAATCTATGGACAAAGTGGAAGTGGAAAATCTACCTTATTGAATCTTTTAGCTGAATTTGAAAAACAAACGGAAGGAACAATAGAAAGATGCTGTTCTTCTAATGAAATAGGCGTAGTGTTTCAAAGTTCTAATTTATTAGAGGAGTTAACGGTTAAGGAAAATCTTTTAATCTTTGGTTTTTCCTTAGAAGTCATAGAAGAAAAATTGAGTAAGGTTAACCTACTAGATAAATTGAATGAAAAGGTGAAGGTTTTATCTGGAGGAGAAAAACAAAGGCTTTCTATTGTACGAGCTGTGTTAAAGGACATACAGGTATTGCTATTAGATGAGCCTACTGGTAACTTAGATGAGATAAATTCCCTTATTGTTTTTGATTTGTTAAAAGAATTATCTAAAGAATTATTAGTTATTGTAGTTTCTCACAATTATGAGCTTGCAAGTAAGTACGCGGATTGTGAAATATGCTTAGAAGGTGGTAAACTAAAAAGCATAGTAGAAAAAGAGACAATACAGGATAAGACAATAAATCCTACGAATCAAACAAACACAGCACTTTCCTTTTTTTGGCAAGTAAAATATGGTTTAAAGGCTTTAAAGATTAAGCTTGGTATAAATATCTTATCCTTTATATTGATAGGAATAACCTTATTAATATTTATGGCTATCTTAAATTTAGTAACCTTTGATTTGTCTAAAAATCTATATCAGGAGTTAAAGGATAAGGAATATAGTGTAATAGAAAAAGAAGAATATAATCCTCTTCTTTTAGAATCTAGGGCTTTTCGTAAGGGCACAAAAGTTAAAAATGAAGTACAAGAAATATCTAATCATGTTTATCCTTATATTTCTAATGAAAAAGTTCAAATAAATTTATCACATGGAATTCAACCCCATATAATTGTGATTCCTGATGAATATACCTTTTCTAAACCAATGGATGGAACTAATGGGATAGTTATTTCAGATTTATTAAAAGAGTACTATTTTGGTTCTAAGGAAGCTCTAAATACAGATATAGAACTTTCCTTCTCTACAGATTTGATGATATGTACAATAAGGGATAAAATTACAGGAGTATTAGCTACAACTTATACGGAAGAACAATATTATATGTTTAAGGAGGGGAAATATTCTGATTTTGCAAGGTGTAGTATTTACATTAAGGAAAGTGTGATAAAGGAAAGCTTGCGTAAAAATATTATTACGCTTGGAGGCTCTTCCTTTGTAGATCCTATGCCTATGAGAACCTATGTGGAGCGCTTAAACACCTTTAAAACATGGGAAAATGAAGAAATTCTTGCAGGGCGAGCTGTTCAAGACAAGTATGAAATTTTAATAGATGAAGAAGAGTATCATCATCTTTTTCCGAAGGATGATTCTTTTGAGGAGCATGAGGTTTATTTTAAGGATATCAACGCGTCTCCTAATGTTATGTTTTATCATGGCACCTATAATTTATATGAAATAACAAAATCGTTAAAGATAGTTGGTATTTTTAAAAAATCACAACAATATGATTATTTAATTTCTGAAACATTTATGAAAGAAATTTTAACAGCTACCTATGATTTTCATTTTTCTGGCTTTTTAGTAAACATGGGGGAAGAAGATTTAAAGCCATGGATCAGGAAAAGCTTAGAAAGAAACCTACTAATTGTGGAAGGATTTGAGGTGTACGACTTTAATGAGCAAAGAAAAGCAATGACACAACAATTTTTGTATTTCTTTGTTATTATGGGGAGTATTGCTGTATTATTTATGCTTTATTCTGGCTATAATCAAGTTAAGTATAAGGAGAAGGAAATTGTAATATTTAAAGCCTTTCGTATATCCATCTGGCGTATTCTTTCTCCGTTCTTTTTAATAGAACTTATGAAAACTTTACTCGCCTTCTGTGCTACTGTTGGCTTTGTTGGGCCTTTGGTACAGCAAATTTATAGGGTGTTTTTTGGAAAAGTATCAGAGTCCTTTCATGCAGTATGGATATCTCCTATGTTTTTCCTTTATACCTTAAGCTTTTGTGTTTTTATAGTGGGGATAGGAATTTTGATTCCTTTTGTTTCTATCAATAAAAAAGAAATTGGTATAGCCTTTAAGGATTGTTAAAATATTCTTTTTTAAAAGTATATTTTGAACTAACTCTTGTTAAGTAGATGCAAAAGAAAAAATGCTATAAAAATGTTTAAATGTCTAATCTTTTAGGCATTTTTTTTGTTATGAAATCATATATGACTCCTCCTCACATATGCTTAAATAAAGGGGGATATTTTTTTATTTTCTATTGCAAACGCTTACAAAAGGTAGTATAATAAAGATTGTTATAAAACGCTTTCACTGTTTTTGTGAAGATACGTAGGAAAGGGGAAAGAGAAAAAAATGAAGAAAAGAAAGATTTTTCTTGGTTTGGTGACGGCTGCAGCCACGCTAGGATTAGCAGCATGTAAAACAGATGACCCAAATCCAACACCACCAAACCCACCAGTAGAGGTAACAACCTATACGGTGACGTTTGAGAATAATGGACATGGAGAAGCACCAAAAGAGGTAAAAGAGGTAACAAAGCTACCAACGTTACCAACACTAGAAGAGGAAGGATGGACCTTTGGGGGCTGGTATTATGATTCAGCATTAACAAAAGAAGCAAAGGCTGGAGAGGAGATAACAGCAAACACAAAGCTATATGCGAAGTGGACAAAGAAGGAAGCACCAGCGCCAGAGAAATATACAGTAAGGTTTGATAGCCAGAAAGGAACCGAGGTATCTGCTAAGGAAGTAGAGAAAGGGAAAAAGGTGGCAAAGCCAGAAGACCCAACAAGAGAGGGATATATCTTTAAGGGATGGTATAAGGAAGCTGGATGTACAAATGTATGGAACTTTGATACAGATGTAGTAGATAAGGATTTGACTTTATTTGCCAAATGGACAAAGAAGGTATATGAGGTCAGCTTTATAAGCAATGGAGGAAGCGAGGTTCCAACACAAAAGGTTGAGCATGGAGATAAAGCCTTAAGACCTAGTCCTACGAGAGATAACTTTTTATTTATAGGCTGGTATAGGGATAAAGAATTAAAGCTAGAATTTGATTTTGTTAATACTAGTATAACAGAAAATATTATCCTTTATGCTAAATGGGAAGAGGTTAATCCAGAGGTAATTACGGTTACCTTTAATAGTAAGTTAGGAAGTGAGGTTCCGCCAATTACTAATATAGTATCAGGACAAAAAATTTCTAAGCCAAAAGATCCAACAAGAGAGGGATATATCTTTATAGGCTGGTTTAAGGATATAGGTGGAGAACTTACGGAAGAATTTGATTTTGAGAACGATGTTGTCACAGAGAGTATGGTTCTTTTTGCCAAATGGGAAGAGATTCCTACAGAAACTCATATAGTTACTTTTGATTCTAATGGAGGAAGCGAAGTTCCTTCTCAAGAGATTTTACATGGTACTATGGCAATTACACCTACAAAACCAACTAAAAAATATTACACTTTTGTGGGTTGGTATACGGAGGCTGTAGGTGGAGTATTGGTTCAATTAGAAGAAATTGCTATAGAAGAATCTACCACTTTTTATGCACATTGGATGGAAACAGAAGCTACATTGATTCAAATTACACCTTCAAATGTTACCTTGTTAGTGGGAGACACTTTGGGTTTAAATGTAGTATTTTCTCCTGTAGATATTTTAAATAAAAATATTACATGGGAATCCTCAAATGAGGAGATTGCGATTGTTGATGAAAATGGAATGGTGACTACATTAGCTGATGGAATAGTTACAATTTTTGCTAAGCATGGAGATTTAATTGCTGAATGTAGGATTACTGTGGAAAAACCAGATGTTCCAGTAGAAGATATTAAGATAAAAGTTGGAGAGGGGGATGTAGATCGTATTACATTAACACCTACACATCCTCAAGAAATTTTAAGTGTTATACCGCACCCAGTAGATGCTACAAAGGTACGAATCCTTTGGTCTTCATCAAACCCTGCTGTTGCTACAGTAGAGGCAACGGATGAGTTTGGCTTAGAGGCTTTAGTTACGATGGTTTCCCAAGGAGATTCTCCTATCGTTATTACAGCAACAGTAGAGGGAAAAGAAATAAGTAATTTTGTATTTTGCACGGCAGATACATTATATGGTGAATTAGTTAAAGATGAAAAATTAATTTTAAATGAAACCTTTGTAGGTTATGAAAAGGATAGTAAGCTTCCTTTATGGAATGGAGAATGGGGAACATTAGGAGTATATGGGGCTTTTGCTAAAAATTCAAATAATCCTGATGAAGCAGTTTCCTATGATACGAATTATGTCATGATCAAGCAAGAAGCAAATGGAAATAATAGGGCTGAGCTTGTGGATGATGCATCTATGAATGGTGCAACGAAACTAATTTGGGATTTTGGTAAATTAGATGGCATTGTTAAGGGATATATCAATATTAAATTGCTGAATGCTGGAAGCTCTTGGACTCCAATTCAATTTTATGGTTCTAATAAAAAGGAAGTGTTTGGTCTTCGCTTTGATGGTAATATAGTTAAATATCGCTTGAATGGTGGAGCTGTTGTATTAGGAGAAACCCAAATCAACATAACCCAAATATCAACATTAAGAATGTATTTTGAAGTTGATATGGAGACTGGAGTGCTTAATCTAGTATTAAATGGTGAAACTTTTGTTTCTAATTTAGAGTTGCCTGTTAAGGAAATTATTGGAATTCAATTTGTTTCAAGTAATAGTGGGGCAAAGACGTTGTCCTTAGATAATATGGCGCTAGTAAATATTCCTTTAACCTTAGAGGAATGTCAAGCAAAAGTATTAGAGCTTTTAGATAATGCATATTTAACCTATGACTCAACATTATATACTGAAGAGAATTGGAATACATTAGATACCATTTATACTACAGCAAAGGAAGCTTTAACAGTAGAAGCAACTAAGGAGAATCTCCAAGTTCTTTTAGATAAAGCATTATTAGATATGAAGGCAGTTGAAACAGAGGAAATGGCTGCATTGAGAGTTTCTAAAGAAGAGGCTTTGGCAACACTAACTTTAGTAGATACAAGCTTATATACCTTAAATTTAGATATTTTAACTGCATTATTAGAAGAAACAAATAGTACTATTACTGCTTGTACAACTGTAGAAGCAGTTACAGAATGCTTAAACAGCTTTAATACCTCTCTTTCTGAAATTGAACAGGATGAGGCTGCTTTATTGACTTTAAAGAATGAAGCATTAGAAGAATTAGCGTTAATAGAGGGTGGAGATGTAAACTTTACAACGGACTTCACTCTATTGTTTAAAAACGATGATGGCACAACGACATCAAGAGCTTATAATAATGTTCAAACCTATAAAAATGCTTATGATGGTGGAGTTCTTGCGATTGAATTAGCTGCTTCTGTTCATGATGGAATAACCTATTTGGAGGCTAAAGCAGCAATAGAATTAACATTAGTAAACGCAACAACCTCAATTCTAGATTGTAGTACGAATGAGGAAATGCTTCAAGCCGCTAAAACAGAGGCTGAGAAACATGTTAGAGATTATAAGGCAACCGATAGAAGTATTGATAATATTCCAGATTGTGAAGTACCAGAAGATGATCCAGAATATTATGATAAGAATGTAATTATAAATCAATTAAATGATATTTTACGTACAAGAATCAACAATATTGAAGCCTTATTGGATATAACTAAAATTCAAGTAGAGATAAATGATGCTGAAAATTATATTGATACCTTCCTACAAACCTACAAAACTACATTTGCAGAATTAAAAGCAAGCTTATTGCTAAGCTATGATGAATATTTTAATACATTAAAAGGCTCTTATGGGGAAGACTCAGAAATATACCTAACCTTAAATAGTCAATATCTTGTAGGTAAAGAAAAAATGGAAGCAATACTCAATGGGAAAGCAGCTTTAAATGCAGCCTATAGAGATGCTAGAAATCGTCTTGGACTTGTAATGACCTGCTATGAAAATATTGATGAGCTGAATGCATATGCTGTTTCTTTAAAAAATGAATTACCATACCTTCCTGAAGAAACATCAGAAGCAATTGATGCTGCTGTAGCAGAAGAGATAAATAATATAAAGGCAGTTATTGAGCTTCCTAATGCAACTACAGCCGATTTTACGACAGCACTAGCTGCTGCAAAGGATAGAGTGAATTTAATAGTTTTAGCTTTAAAAGAAACTAAATATACAATTTCTTTAGAAAATAGTTTAGATAGCTTTGAGGTTAAATATGGAGAAGGCTTTACATTAAAGGATGTACATGTAACTGCGAAGAATGTTATAGGTGTATCCTATCCAGATGCTGATGGAAATTATATTCCTATGACTGAAGATACTAAGGTAGTGGTTTTTGAAAATATGCTATTACAGGTAGATGTAGAGGATATTGAGGGATTTGAAGGTGCTTTGCATTGGACCTCTACAATAGAAGTTATTAATGCTGAAGGAGATGCTTTTGAAGAGGAAACAAATCCTTACTTTACCCTAGTTATTCCTACGGGTGTTTGCATGATTGGTACAACTACAACCTCAGGCAAATCGTTAACGGGTGGAAAAGTAACTATTAAGGATAAGGATTTCACCTCTGTGGTTAGAATGCCAGTAGGAGCAAATGCTGATAGTGAGGTAATTAAACTTGTTGTTAATGAAAATCTTTCTTCCTTGGATATTTATTTAAAAGAGGCTGGAAATAATGGTACAGATGCTAGAACAGGTAATCTATATTATAATATCAGTAATGAATATGATGATTTAGAAGCTTCTAATTTAGCTTACAATAAGGCAGATTCTGTTGAAACTAAACTAACTTTATCTAATCTTACCTATGGAAATGTTGTTCGTATTTATCTACAGAATAATTCTAAAAAAAGTGATGGCACAGCTTTAGGAGCGAATTTGTTTATTGGTGGTATAGATGCAGTGGTAGATTTATCTAAAGCAACTAAAGATGTTTCCATTCAATGGGGAAATGATTCTGAGCCTACACAATATCATTATTTTGATGTGATTGAAGCACCAAAGGGACCAACTTCACCAACAGAGGTATTCCAGTATTGGTATTACTTAGATGGTGAGAATGAAGTTCAATTTGAGAGTAAAGCTTATCCTTCTGGTACTACTTTAGTGATGCTTGCAAAAACATTATCTGCAAATGTTACTATTAATTATGTGGTAGATGATATTACAACTCCAGAAAGCTATATAGTAATGGATGGAGAAAGTGGTATTCCAGAACCAGATGAACCAGTAAAAGAAGGCTATACATTTTTAGGTTGGTATACTGAAGGCGATACTTTGTTTGATTTTGCTTCAGTAACAGCAGGTACAATAGCAACAGTTACTGCAAAATTTGAAGAGATTACCACCAACATTCAAACCCTTGGATTTACTCAAACGCAAATTGCTAATGTGACTCAAGCTCAAATAAACGCTGGAGCTTACGATGCATATGGTATCATAAATTTACATCTTGGTCATACTAGTGCAAAAGCTCAAGAAAAACAAGGCGGGTTAAATGTTATTAAGTTTGGAGGAAAAACAAGTTCAACCAACTATATTAAAATTGATTTAACAAACTATGAAGGAACTGCCACCATTAAGGTTGGAACTATAGACGGCTCAGGTGGACGTACAATGTTCTTAGCTACAAAGCAAACGAATACAGTCACAGATGCTATAGAAGGTGCTTCAGCCACAAGTGTTAAAAATGAATTAAGAGGTTTTGAGGTAACACTAGAATGTGGTAAGGTTTATTATATATGTACAAATAATACATGCATGTTAGCTGAATTAACAGTTACCTTGGATTTGAATAGTTTAAAGGCATAATAATGCCAATATGTTTAAAGGAATGTTCATATTTATGGCATTCCTTTAAATTTAAATATTATGAAATAGAGAAGAGATAATGAAAAAGAAAAAAATTTTTGTAGGCTTAATAGCTGTAGTAATATTGTTTAGTTTAGCTGCATGCAAAACAAATCAACCGAATCCTACACCTCCAAATCCACCAGTAGAGGTAACAACCTATACGATTACATTTGAAAATAATGGGCACGGTTCTACTTTGGAAAAATTTACAGGAGTTTCTAAATTAACGGTTTTACCAGTTTTAACTGAAAATGGCTGGAAATTAGATGGCTGGTATTATGATTTAGAATTTACAAAAAAAGCAGAAGAAGGACAAATTATAGAACAAGATACAATTTTATATGCGAAATGGACTCCTGCAGATAGGTTAACAGTTTACTTTAATGCTAATGGTGGAAGTACTGTTTTAGAAATAGAGGATATCATTTCTGGAAGCATAATAAATAAACCTAAGGATCCAGTAAAAGAGGGTTATACCTTTTTGGGCTGGTATAAGGATGACAACGGAGAATTAAAGGAAGCATTTGATTTTGAAAAGGAAACAATCACAAAAAGTTTAACTTTGTATGCGAAATGGAAGGCACAGACCTATACTATCACCTTTATATCCAATGGAGGTACAGCTATTGATTATCAAATTGTAGCGTTTAGAGAATGTGCTACTCGGCCAGTAAGCCCTGAAAAAAAAGGATATGTCTTTGCTGGTTGGTATAAGGATGAGGAATTGCAGCATGAATTTGACTTTGTAAATACTATGATTGTTAAGGATTATTGTCTTTATGCGAGATGGGAAGAGGAGTCATCTGAGGAAAATACTTTTATAGTATATTTTAATAGTAAGGATGGCAGCTATGTTCCTAATTTATATAATGTTCTATCTGGAAGCAAAATAAAAAAGCCAAGTGATCCTGTACGTATTGGGTATACCTTTTTAGGCTGGTATAAGGATACCCAGGGGGCTTTAACAGAAGAATTTAATTTTGAGGAAGATACAATTACTGCCAATACGACCTTGTATGCAAGGTGGGAACGAAATAAATATACTTTATCATTTGTATCCAATGGAGGAACTCAAGTGGAAGAACAAATGGTGAATGCCATGGATTATGCCGTTCGACCAGTAAGTCCCAAAAGAGAGGGCTATATCTTTATTGGCTGGTATAGTGATGCAGAATTAAAGCACGAATTTGACTTTGTGAATACGACAATCCTAAAGGATTATACGTTATATGCGAAATGGGAATTAGGCTCAGAAAGTGAAGATAGATTCAAAGTATACTTTAATAGTAAGGGGGGAAGTGCAGTTCCAACCTTAGAAAATATAGCGTATGGCAGTAAAATAGAAAAGCCAGAAGATCCTGTACGAGATGGCTATACCTTTTTAGGGTGGTATAAGGATGAGCAAGGAGCTTTAGTAGATAGATTTGACTTTACAAAAGATACAATTACAGAGGATATTACCTTATTTGCAAAGTGGACTGAAACCCCATTGCCTACTTTTATTGTTACCTTTGAGGCGAATGGAGGCCCTGTTATTCCTGCAAAAGAAATACAAGAAGGGCAAACAATATCATCACCTAATCCCCCTATAAGAGAGGGCTATATATTTGAAGGCTGGTACATAGATGCCTTATGTACAAGGAGCTATGTTTTTAGTACACCGATAACATCCAATATAACGTTATATGCGAAATGGGAAAAGCTGCCTGTAGAAGAAAATAAAGAAATTGTGTTTGATTTTACTAAATTTAATAGCTTAACACAAGGAAAGCTAGATGAAAATAATAAAACAACAACAGATATTCCTATGGGTCAATTTATGGTTGCTGCTGGTTCTAAGGCAACAAATACAGAATTAAATACACAAGGGAAAATTGTTACCTTTACCTTAAATGGTTCTAAGAATAATGGTTTTATAATTGTTGGAAAAGGTGGTAGTGGAAATAAGACAACTCCAGGCACAACTAATATATCTTTGTATAAGCTTGTCAATGGCTCTTATGTGCTTTTAAAGGAGCTTGGAAGCGTAGTATATGATAAATTCATTACCATTGAAGAAGAAAATTTAGAAGCGGGAACCTATCAGCTACGTACTGATAAATCCTTGAAAATATCAAAGTTCAATTTGATTGAACGTAGTATAGAAACAATTTTAGAAGAGTTTACAGTTTCTTTTGTATTTCAAAATGGAATGCCAGAGAAAATAGAGATAGTTCAAGAGGGAATGCTTATTGCTAAACCAGAAGATCCTACAAAAGAGGGATATGTATTTAAGGGCTGGTTTACTAGCAACAGCTATATGACAGAATTTGATTTTTCAATTCCTATTGTAGCTGATTTAGTTTTATATGCCAAATGGGATGAGGAGCCTATCGATCCTAATGCTATAACCTATATTGTTCATTTTGTAACCGATTGTCTTATTGTTATAGAAGATAAAATTGTGGTTGAGGGTAAGCTGTTAGGTAAGCCTACTCCCCCTGTTCGAGAGGAATATCGATTTGGTGGCTGGTTTCTAGATTATGATTTTAAACAGGAATATTTATTTGATACTCCTGTTATGTCAAATCTTACTTTGTATGCGAAATGGGAAGAGATTATAACATATACAATTCATTTTGAAATGAATGGGTATGGGGAACCGATAGAGTGTATTACAAGGCTTGAATATATACCAGAATTACCTAAGCCTTCCTCTTCCCAAAAGAGCTTTGGTGGTTGGTATTATGATAAGGAATTATCTAGCAAGGCCTTTGCGGGAGACATCTTAGATTCTACTATTACCCTTTATGCCAAATGGAACGATAAATCTAATGTTAAAATCCTTCGAGCTGAGGGTAATTTAGAGACCGCCTATGCTGAATGGAAGGCTGTACCTGAGGCAAACTCATATAATGTTTATTATAAAAAGAGTACTGAGCCTGAGGAAAAATATGTTGCTTTAGATAAGATGCTTATTAGAGAATATAGTGATAAATTTCGTGCAGATGTATTAGGCTTGGCAGCAGGTAATTATACCATAAAGGTAGTGGCAGTTTTTGGTATGGATGAGTCTGAACATGGTGCAGAAGAGGATGTGACTGTATTAGCACATACACGTAGTGGGTTTGCTTTTGCTGAGGATTCTCCTTTTAAGACTGCCTCTGGGGCCTATAATGATGATGGTACTTTACGGTTAGGGGCACAAGTAATTTATGTGACTGCCAAAAATGCGAAGACTGTGAAGGCTACAGTTCAAGGACAGGAATATGCCGGATTTCAAAATATCATTTATGCAAAGCAAAAAGCAGGTTCTACAGACATTTTAGATTTTAGAATTGTAGGTGAAATTAAAAGAGATGATCTAGATGATTATTTAAGTAAAGAAGAAGGCATTCAGATTAAAGGAGCCAAAGCCTATCAAAATATGAATATAACAATTGAAGGTGTTGGAGAGGATGCCACATTTAATGGCTTCGGTTTCTTAATTAGAAATTGTGGAAATGTTGAAATGCGCAATTTTGGTATTGTTAACTTTATGGATGATGGAATTTCTATTGATACGAATAATTGTAATTTATGGATTCATAATGTGGATTTCTTTTATGGTTCACCTGGTGGAGATTCTGATCAAGCTAAGGGAGATGGATCTTTGGATATAAAGAAGCATTCAAGATATATAACAGCCTCCTATAATCATTTCTGGGATTCAGGAAAATGTAATTTACAAGGAATGAAGAGTGAAGCAACAGAGGATTATATAACCTATCATCACAATTGGTATGATCATTCTGATTCACGTCATCCAAGAATTCGAACCTGTAGTGTCCATGTATATAACAATTATTTTGATGGAAATTCAAAATATGGCGTAGGTATTACTATGGGTGGATCCGCTTTTGTTGAGAATAATTATTTTAGAAACTGTCATAATCCTATGTTAAGCTCTAATCAAGGTACAGATGCTTTAGGAGATGGAACATTTTCAGGGGAAACGGGAGGAATTATAAAGGCCTTTGGGAACCATATTGAGGGTGGAAATTCGATTATATGGTATAGTCAAAATGCTTTAAGTTTTGATGCATATTTGGCATCTTCAAGAGATGAAAAGCTTCCTAGTACCATAAAAACCTTAGCTGGTGGAACCTCCTACAACAATTTTGATACTTCTTCAACCTTTTATATTTATGAAGTTGATTCAGCAGAAGTGGCCAAAGATAAGGTAATGAAATATGCCGGTAGAATTAATGGAGGAGACATACAGTTTGTTTTTGATAATGAAAAAGAGGATTCAAATTATGATGTTATTCCAGAGTTAAAGCAAATGGTTTTAAACTATAAGACGAAATTGATTCGCATATTAGGAGAAAGCTAATGATTTTTACAAGTTAAACCTAGAACTAGGTTTAACTTGTTTTTTGTTTTAGACCCCCAGCAAGTCTGGTGGATAATTATTTGTTTTCCAAATATATTTTACACTATCCAAAAGTAAAATGTCTTGATTAAAAATAAAAAAAATGATAAAATAATAATACAAAAGGGTAATATATAGTGTTTCAATTGAATATGTGCAAATATACTTATAGTAGGAGATGAATATAGATTAAAAATATTCAATTGAAAAGTAATTGTATTCCTTTTTATTTCATTGTGAGAAATATGAGATTTTCAACAGGAGGTGCTTTTCAATGAATAAGAAAATGTTATTTGTGCTATTATTTTTTGTGATTTTATTTTTAAGTTTTTATGATGAACACAAAGTTTTAGCTTCGTCGGAAGTGCAGAATAATAATTATCAAACATTTGATTTACCCCCAAATTGGTATAAAGATGGAATTTTACTTGAAAAATCAAATTCTTTTAAAATATTCATAGATTTAAGACAAGTTTATTGCGTTCTTACTTTGGAAAATAATATTATTGGTTATTTTTTTGAAAATGTCATTTCATCGAGTGATTTTAGAAAAATTATATATTTTGGAATGAAAAGAGTAATTGAAAATGATTATATTTTAGAAATTCAAATTGAGAGTTTAGTAACTGGTGAGTTGAAAAATTATAAATCAGCTAATTTTGGTTATGATTTTGAATTTGAAAATGCTATAAAATTATTTGATAATTCTGATAAAGGTAGTGAATTTTTATCAAAGTCATATTCATTTAATAAGAATATAAATCAGTTAGAAAAGTCTGAAATTTCTCCATGTTATGAGTTTAATAATATTGATTATGGCAATACGGATACCTATATAGATGGATATTCTTTTATAACGCCATATATTGAACCGATTAGTTATGAAGAGAATGATGAAATTCTTAATATTATTCCTGAAAATTATTTTTTTTCAACTGGAGTGAAGACGTTTCAAGGAACAGAATATGGCATTTATAAAGAAACATTTTATGAAACCCATCCATATTATAATATAGGTAGATATGTTACTTCAGTTTATGCTTATGATATTGAAATTGCTTATGCGGGACTCCATGGTGATAAAGATAATGTTACACGAAATAATTTTAAATACTCTATAAAACCTTTATTTAGTGGAATGTATTATGGATATGTTAAAACGAATGTAAATGCTTGGAATGGATTAGGACTAAATTCAGAAAAAGGTAAGATGGTTGTACCTTGTTTTGCATATAAGCAAACATATTATTTAAATGTTAATAATTTAAATATATATAATGAATGCGATAAGGGTACTTATGGCTTTTCAAATATAAATTTCAACTTCAATTTTCAAACTACAATATCATCAAAAAAAACTGAGATTACCTTATTCATAAGTGACATTTTGGATTCCATTTTAGAACTTTTGCCAGGGAGTAATATAACTACGAAATTATTGGATTATGCAACAACATTATATGAGAAATCACAACCTTCTTCTGTGGAGAAATATACCAAAACTCAACAAGAACTTAATAAATATAATTATGACTATCAATTAGATAATTTGGGGAATCCACGATTCGTTTCAATTCCATTTACACATAATTATAACAATGAATTTTTAAAATATAATATTTCTTTTGCAAAATATTCTTATGATTATGATTTTAGGCAAAGCGATTATTTATATGATCCCAACGAATCAGAAAATTGTTTTAATCATTCAAATTTATATATTTCTTCAGTTTTTTCGATATATAAAAAAGAAAATAATTTACTGAATCATGTTTCAACTATCTCAAGTAGTAATGATTATGGAGTTCAAGGAATAAAATTTCCTATAAAGGCTCAAAGTTTTACTGATTCTTATGAACAAGAAGAAACAATAAATGAAGCTGGAAAATTTCAAAGTATAATTCTTCGTCCGTCTATTTCTGGTTATTATTCAATTGAATTATCTTCTCCAAATAAATCATACGAAAGAAAGAAAGCGACTTTATATAATAATGCTGGTAATGTAATTGCAAAAACTGAAGACTCCATTTCTGGCATTAACAAGATGATAGTATATTTGAATACGACTTTGTCAGATGAAAGTAAAAATTTTGGGAAATTTTACTTGAGGTTTTCTTTTGAGGGGGCAGTTACTGGTACAATAAAAGTTAAAATAAGTAGGCTGCAAACAATTAATTCTTTAAATGCAAATGTAAATCATACTTTCTCTGCACAAGATAAGATTCAATATGTTATTTTTAAACCTAATACGACTAAGGAATATACTATCTCAACCACTTCAGATATGGATCCATCTATCGCAGTGTATAAGAGTACTACTTCGGGATATTATAAAACTTATCATCCTTTTGCATATGATAGTTCACTATTTTCTATCCCAATTTTCCATCAAGATGATGGATATGATTATGATCCAGAAGAAATGTATCCGAATTTGAATTGTTATTTTAAAATGAAACTCTATAAAGAGAATACCTATATTTTTAAAATAAAAAATAATGACGTGATAAATTTCGGACAATTATCCTTATCAATAAAATAATTTTCCTTTCTATGGCGGTAAATGAAAATTTATTTTTGATTATTGGATACTAATTTGAAAAAACTAATATGTAGTTAAATTCATTTAAACTCTAAATACAAACTACAATTATATATGAAAGGAGCAATTATGAAAAAAAAGAATCTTATACTTCTTATTGTCTTAGGTGTTGTTCTTATATCTTCTATTTTGGGTTATATAATATATGACCACTATAAATATGAAGAATATATTGAAAAAGATGGTATTAAATATCATATAGGTAATAATTCTGTAAGAATTGTAGATGGGAGTAAGGCAACGAAAGAGAAGTATGTTTTCAATAAGTTTAAAAATAAACCTGTCATTTCTATTTCTTCAAAAGCATTTAAAGACAATAAAGTTATTAAAAAAATATCTGCTCCAAATCTAGAAGAGATTGATATGCAAGCTTTTGAAAATTCTTCGATTGAAGAGTTTGACATAACAAGAGAAGATACTTCTAAAAAAACATTCTTATCTCCAAGAGCATTTGCTAATTGTCAGAATTTAAAAAATGTTAAATTTGCTAAAGTGATATTATATGAAGATGTTTTTTTCAACTCGGGGGAATTTAATTTAACATTAGCAGAAAGCAGCAAAGTAGATGGAGGTCAGGGCTCATTGTTCTATGGAGTATCTCCATTCATGGGATCTGTTTTAAATGAAGTAACCCTTTTAGAAGCAGAAGAAAAAAATTTGAGTTATGTAGATGGTGTTTTATATTCACATCAATATCAATATTGGAATCCATCACCTTCAGAAGGAAAAGAAAGCTGGAAACCAAAAGGAGTTTTGTACGCAAACGATTCTGTCAAAGAATTAACGATTAAGGATGATGAGATTATTGATTTTTATGGTGGAAGTGCAAAATCTTTAGAAAGAATTAATGTGAAGCCTTCTCATTTTTATTATAATAGTGTAGATGGTGTTTTATATTCTAAAAATTATGAACGTTTGATTTATTTTCCTTCTAAATCTAAGTGTGAACAATTTCATGAAAATTTAAAAATTATTAGTTCTTGTGCATTTTCAGGGAATTATAATAACAAAAAACTTACAATACCTAGTGAAGTACGTATTGCTATGAAAGCTTTTTGTAAGGTGTCAGAATTAAAAATAGATTTTAATTTTATTGAGCTATCTGGCTGGGAAATTTATGATAGTACATTTCCCTTCTCAAATGCAATAATCGATAGTGAAGCATATAATTTAATTTTAAACAACAATTTAATATCTAAATATGATTAATATATAAGTAAACACTAGATGAAGCTGGTATGGTTTCATCTAGTGTTTTTTGTTTTCACATGTAAAAATATTACAAAAAACTATTGCATTTTATTTTTAAAAAAGGTATAATAGAAAAGCTTATCGTGTAAGCATATTAGCTGTGAAGTGGGAGGTTGCCGACACACTGAAGAGCGTTGTCATTGCAATGCGTCGGGTTTTCTCATGGAGCAAGTCTATACACAGATTATAGGCGAAAGGAGTTTAAAAAATGGCAAAATCAAAAATTAGAATTCGTTTAAAATCTTATGATCACAGATTATTAGATTTATCAGCAAAGAAAATTGTTGATAGCGTAAAGAAGACAGGTTCAAAGGTAAATGGTCCAGTACCTCTACCAACTGAAAAGGAAATCTTTACAATTTTACGTTCTCCACACGTAAACAAGGATTCACGTGAACAATTTGAACGTAGAACTCATAAGAGATTAATCGAAATTGTGGATCCAACTCCACAAACTATTGATGCTTTAATGCACATTGACTTACCTTCTGGTATCGATATCGTATTAAAGTAAAAAGAAATATAGAAAGAAAAGAGGAAAAATTTCAATGGCTAAGGGAATCTTAGGTAGAAAATTGGGCATGACTCAAATTTTCGATGCAGCTGGAAATTTAATTCCAGTGACCATCATTGATGCAACTGCAAATGTTGTTTTACAGCAAAAGACAGTTGAAAATGATGGATATGTAGCTGTTCAAGTTGGTTTTTGCGATATGAGAGAAAAATTATCTAACAAACCTGAACAGGGCCACGTTGCTAAGGCTAACACTGCTCCTAAGCGCTTCATAAGAGAATTCCGTTTCTCAGAAGCACAAGGAAATGAGTTACTATCTTACAATGTAGGCCAAGAAATTAAGTGTGATATATTTGCTGCAGGTGATGTAGTAGACGTTACTGGAACTTCAAAGGGTAAAGGCTTTGCAGGTACTATTAAGCGTTATAACCACTCTCGTTTAAGAATGAGTCATGGTACATCAGCATGTCATCGTATTGTTGGTTCAATGGGTCCAATTAAGGGTAATATGAAGGGTAAGAAAATGCCTGGTCATATGGGACATGAAACTGTAACATTACAAAATTTAGTAATTGCTGCTGTAGATACAGAAAGAGACTTAATCTTAGTTCGTGGTAATGTACCAGGACCTAAGAAGGGTTTAGTAATGATCAAGACAGCTGTAAAAGCGAATTAGAAAGGAGATTTATTATGCCAACTATAGCATTATTAAATCAATCTGGAGAAAAGATTAAAAATTTAAAATTAAGCGATGAAATCTTCGGAATTGAACCTAATCGTCAAGTAATATATGATGTTGTAAACTGTCAAAGAGCAGCTATGCGTCAAGGAACACATGACACTAAGGGCCGTAGCGAAGTTCGTGGCGGTGGACGTAAGCCTTGGAGACAAAAGGGAACTGGACGTGCTCGTCAAGGATCTATTCGTGCTCCACAATGGCGTGGTGGTGGAGTTGTATTTGGACCAACTCCAAGAAGCTATGCTTTTAAGTTAAATAAGAAGGTTAAGCAATTAGGATTAAAATCAGTTTTATCTTATAAGGTAAAGGAAGAAAAAATGGTTGCTGTTGATGCAATCAAATTTGAAGAGGTTAAAACTAAGAATTTCTTAAAGTTCTTAAATGATATTAAGGTAGAGGGCAAAGCAATGGTTGTTTGCACTCGTGAGGAATTAACAGAACAAGCTGTACTATCTGCTAGAAATATTCCAGGTGTATTCCTTACACCAGTAGATAATGCAAGCGTTTATGAAATCTTATGCTATGATAAGATGGTATTAACCGCTGGTGCAGTAGCTTATTATGAGGAGGAATTGAAGTAATATGACAAAAGCATTTGATATTATTCAAGGTCCAATCATTACTGAAAAAACAATGGCATTAAAAGAGCAATTCAATAAGTATACTTTTAAGGTTGCTAAGAGTGCAAATAAAATAGAAATTAAAAATGCTGTTGAAGAGATATTTAAAGTAAAGGTTGAAAGCGTAAATACAATCAACGTATTACCTAAGCGTAAAAAGGTAGGTAAGTATGAGGGATATGCTCCTGCATACAAAAAGGCTATCTGTAAATTAGCTAAGGATAATAAGATTGACGCCTTCGAAATCTAATTTAGGAGGAAATTATTAACATGGCAGTTAGAAAATATAAGCCAACATCAAATGGTAGACGTAATATGTCTGTATTAACCTTTGATGAAATTACAACAGATACTCCTGAAAAATCATTATTAGCTCCTAAGAATAAAAAGGGTGGCCGTAACAATTCAGGAAAAATTACAGTTCGTCATCAGGGTGGCGGAAATAGACAAAAATATCGTATTATAGATTTCAAAAGAAATAAAGATGGTGTTCCTGCAAAGGTTAAAACTATTGAATACGATCCAAATAGAAGTGCTAATATAGCATTATTAGCTTATGCAGATGGTGAAAAAAGATATATCTTAGCACCTAAAGGATTACAGGTTGGTGAAACCTTACAGTCTGGTAGTGGTGTAGATATTAAGCCAGGTAATGCATTGGTAATCAATGAAATTCCAGTTGGTAGCTTAATTCATAATATTGAGTTACATCCTGGAAAGGGTGGACAGCTTGCTAGAAGTGCAGGAGTTTCTGCTCAAATTTTAGGACGTGCAGATAAATATGTATTAGTACGTCTTGGCAGTGGTGAGGTTCGTAAGATTTTAGCTACTTGTAAGGCAACAATTGGTGAGGTTGGTAATGAATCTCATGAATTGGTTAGAATCGGTAAGGCTGGTAAAGCACGTCATATGGGCTTACGTCCAGAGGTACGTGGTTCAGTTATGAACCCTAATGATCACCCTCATGGAGGAGGAGAAGGTAAATGTCCAATTGGCCGACCTACACCTGTTACTCCTTGGGGTAAACCAGCACTTGGTTTAAAGACTAGAAATAAGAAAAAGGCTTCTACTAAGCTAATCGTACGTAGAAGAAACGATAAGTAATAAGGAGGAAATGTTATTATGGCTCGTTCAATTAAAAAAGGCCCTTTCTGCGATGATCATTTAATGAAAAAGATTGAAGCGCAAAAGGATAGCCGTGAAAAGAAAGTAATTCAAACTTGGTCTCGTAGATCAACAATATTCCCTGCATTTATTGGTTATACCATTGCAGTTTATAATGGTCGTGAACATGTTCCTGTTTATGTTACAGAAGATATGGTAGGTCACAAATTAGGTGAATTTGCTCCTACAAGAACTTACCGCGGACATGGTGCAGATGATAAGAAAGCAAAGAAATAGTCTAAAGGAGAAGAATTAAAATGGAAGCAAGAGCAATTGCTAATACAATTCGTATCACTCCACGTAAGGCTCGTCTAGTTGTAGATTTAATCCGTAATAAGGATGTAGCTGAAGCAAAGGCTATCTTAAAGCTAACAAATAAGCAAGCTTGTGAAGTGGTACTAAAGGTGTTAAATTCTGCATGTGCTAATGCAGAACACAATTACAATATGGATTCAAGTAATCTATATGTTAAAACAGCATACGTTAATGACGGTGTGAGAATGAAAAGAATGTTACCTCGTGCAAAAGGTAGAGGAGACGTTATTCAGAAAAGAACTTGTCATATTACAGTTATCGTAGCTGAAAAAGAAAGCAAGTAAGGAGGAAATCACATGGGTCAAAAGGTAAGTCCTACGGGTTTACGTGTTGGTATTAACCGTGATTGGGATGCTGCATGGTATGCATCAAAGACTGATGTTGCAGATCTTTTAATTGAAGATTTAAAGATTCGTGAATATTTAAATACAGTTTATAAGAAAGCTGCAATCTCACGTGTTATTATTGAGCGTTTAAAGGGAACGAATAAGGATCGTGTTAAGATTACATTACACACAGGTAAGCCTGGTGTTGTTATAGGTCATGAGGCTGAAACTAAAAACAAGGTTGTTAAAGAATTAGTATTCATGACAAAGAAAGAAATTATTTTAAATGTTGTTGAAATTAAAAAGCCTGAATTAGATGCAACATTAGTAGCAAAATCTATTGCTGAGCAGCTAGAGGCACGTGCTTCATTCCGCCGTGTTCAAAAGGTTGCTATTCAAAGAGCTTTAAAGGCTGGAGCTAAAGGTGCTAAAACATTAATTTCTGGTCGCCTAGGTGGCGCAGAAATGGCACGTAGTGAAGGATATAACGAGGGACAGGTTCCTCTTCAAACCTTACGTGCAGATGTTGATTATGCAGTGGCTGAGGCACATACTACTTATGGTAAATTAGGTGTTAAAGTTTGGATTTATAAGGGTGAAATTTTCGAAATGGCTCCTAGAAGTCTTACAGAAAAGAGACCTGCTCGTCCAGCTAGACCTACAAAAAAGCCACAGAATAAGGAAGCAAAAGAGAATAGCTCTAAAGGAGGTAAATAAATATGTTAATACCTAAGAGAGTGAAATATCGTCGTCCTCATAGAGTTTACTATAAGGGTAGAAAGGCTAAGGGTGGAACTGAAATTGCTTTTGGTGAATTCGGTCTATTAGCTACAGAAGGATGCTGGTTAACGAATCATCAGATTGAAGCAGCCCGTATCGCTATTACTCGTCATATGAACCGTCAAGGACAGGTATGGATTAAAGTATTCCCTCATCTATCTAAAACTAAGAAGCCTCTAGCAGTACGTATGGGTTCTGGTAAGGGTGCTCCTGAAACTTGGGTAGCTGTAGTTAAAGAAGGATTAATTTTATTTGAGGTTGCAGGAGTAGCTGAGGATGTAGCACGTGAGGCTTTACGTTTAGCATCTCATAAATTACCTTGTTCAACTAAAATTGTTAAAAAAGTAGGTGACGAGCAATAATGAAAGCACAAGATATTCGTAAGCTAACAAAGAAACAAATTGAAAAGAAAATTGTTGATTTAAAAGAAGAATTATTTAATCTTAAGTTTCAAGCCGCTCTAGGAAATCTACAAAAGCCTGCTCGTATGGGTGAAGTAAAAAGAGATATTGCTAGAATGAAGACCATTTTAACAGAAGGTTCTTATAATCTTGAAGAGGAAGCTCCTAAGAAGAGAACTCGTGCTAAGAAAACTGTTGAAGCTAGCAATGAGGCAGAATAGGAGGATACAGCATGGAACGTAAAAATCGTAAATATTTTACAGGAACTGTAGTTTCTGATAAAATGGAGAAAACAATTGTTGTAACTGTTGATACTTTTGGTGTAGCAAAGCTTTATAAAAAGCGTGTAAAGAAGTCACATAAGTTTCATGTACATGATGAGAACAACACTGCTCATGTTGGAGATGTTGTTCGTTTCATGGAGACTAGACCACTATCAAAAACTGTATGTTATACATTGGTTGAGGTAGTTAAGGCTAAGGAAACTATTTAATTATCGGGTCCTGAAAGGAGGTACTAACATGGTTCAACAAGAAACTAGATTAGCGGTTGCTGATAATAGCGGCGCTCGTGAATTATTAATTATTAAAGTATTAGGTGGAGCATTACATCGATATGCAAATGTTGGGGATATCGTTGTTTGTTCTGTTAAATCTGCAGCTCCAAATGGTGCTGTAAAAAAAGGTGATGTTGTTAAGGCGGTTATTGTACGTACAAAAGCCGGCTTAAAAAGAAATGATGGCTCATATATCAAATTTGATGAAAATGCAGCTGTTATTATTCGTGAGGATAAAACCCCACGTGGAACTCGTATTTTCGGACCAGTTGCTAGAGAATTACGTGATAAGGATTATATGAAAATCATATCTTTAGCACCCGAAGTACTATAAGGAGGTGCACATTCAATGCAAATTAAAACTGGAGATACAGTAGTTGTCATTGCTGGTAAAGATAAATTTACAAAAGACAAAAAAGGAAACCGCGTACCTACTACTGGTAAGGTATTAAAGGTTTATCCTAAAACCAATCGTGTGGTTGTTGAGGGTGTAAACAAGGTTACAAAGCACCAAAAGCCTACACAGGCTAATCAAAATGGAGGCAAAGTAGAAATGGAAGCCCCTATTGATGCTTCTAATGTAATGCTATTAGATCCAAAGGTAAATAAGCCTACACGTGTTGGAATTAAGATTGATGAAAACGGTAAAAAAATCAGAGTTTCAAAGAAATCTGATTATGAATTTAAGTAGGAGGTAGCTAAGGGTGAATCGTTTACAAGAAAAATACCAAAATTCTGTTAAGCCAGAATTAGCAAAAAAATTCTCATACAAGTCTTCTATGCAAATTCCAAAGGTTGAAAAAATCGTTATCAATATGGGAGTTGGCGATGCAGTTGCAAATTCTAAGGTATTAGATGATGCAGTTGAGGAGCTAACTCAAATTTCTGGACAAAAGCCAATTATCACTAAAGCAAAGCATTCTATTGCCAACTTTAAGCTTCGTGAGGGTATGCCTATTGGATGTAAGGTTACGCTAAGAGGAGAAAGAATGTATCAATTCTTAGATAAATTAGTGTCTATTGCATTACCTCGTGTACGTGATTTCCATGGTATTAATGGTAATAGCTTTGATGGTCGTGGAAATTATACTCTAGGTGTTAAAGAACAATTGATTTTCCCAGAGATTAATTTTGATAAGATTAAGAAGGTTCGTGGTATGGATATCGTTATCGTTACTACAGCTAAAACAGATGAGGAAGGCCGTACTTTATTACAGTTAATGGGTATGCCTTTTAGAAAGTAAGAGAGGATATAATAGACTATGGCAAAAACATCAATGGTTGTTAAAAATCATAGAAAAGCTAAGTATAGTTCACGTGCATATACACGTTGCGAGCGTTGTGGACGTCCACATGCCGTAATCAGCAAGTTTAAGCTTTGTCGTATTTGTTTCCGTGAATTGGCATATAAGGGACAAATTCCAGGCGTTAAAAAAGCAAGCTGGTAATTTAAGAATAAGGAGGATTAATTCATATGATGACAGATCCAATTGCGGATATGCTAACCCGCATCAGGAATGCAAATGCAATGCGTCATGAAACAGTTGTAGTACCATCTTCTAAAACAAAAACTGCTATGTTGGATGTTTTAAAAAAGGAAGGCTATATTGCAGATTTCAAAGTTTCAAAGGACGTTAAGAGTGTTACAACTGTAACATTGAAATACACAGAGGATCACCAACGAGTAATTCGTGGGTTAAAGAGAATTTCTAAACCTAGTCTTCCTGTTTATACTACAGCTGAAGATTTACCTAGAGTATTAAATGGATTAGGTGTTGCAATTATCTCAACCTCAAAGGGTGTAATGACAGATAAAGAAGCTCGTAAGCAAAAAATCGGTGGAGAAGTATTAGCTTACGTTTGGTAAAAATTAAATTTTTAAAAAATATGGAGGTGTTTTAAATGTCTCGTATTGGTAATAAGGCTATCACATTACCTGCCGGTGTTACCGTTGATGTACAAGCTAGAAACTTTGTCAACGTTAAAGGCCCTAAGGGTGAGTTAAGCTTTCAATTCAATAGTGAGCTAGAAATTGCTACAGAAGGTAGCGAATGTGTAGTTAAGCGTCCAAACGATACAAAGACTATGAAGATGATGCATGGTACAACACGTGCATTATTACACAATATGGTTGTTGGTGTATCTGATGGATTCAAGAAAGTGTTAGAAATTAACGGTGTTGGTTACCGTGCTGCTTTACAAGGAAATAAGGTTGTTGTATCTGCTGGTTATTCTCATCCTGTGGAATTAGAGATTCCAAAGGGATTAAAGGTTGAATTACCTAAGAATACACAGATTATTATTTCTGGTATAGATAAGCAATTAGTTGGACAATTTGCGGCAGAAATTCGTGAGGTACGTAAGCCTGAGCCTTATAAAGGAAAAGGTATTAAGTATTCTGATGAACATATTCGTCGTAAGGAAGGTAAAACTGCTAAGAAGTAGTAGAAAGGAGTGCTAGTATGATAAATAAAGTATCTAAGAATGTCAATCGTCAAAAAAGACATTTACGTCTACGTCAAACTTTATCTGGTACAGCTACAAAGCCAAGATTAAATGTTTTTCGTTCTAATAAGCAAATATATGCACAAATTATTGATGATACTAAAGGAATTACATTATGCAGTGCTTCTTCTAGAGATACAGAAGCAGGTGTTAAAAATGGTTCCAATGTAGAAGCTGCAAGTAAGGTTGGAGCCTTAATTGCAAAGCGTGCATTAGATTTAAAGATTGAGGCTGTAGTTTTTGACCGTGGTGGTTATTTATATCATGGACGTGTTAAGGCTTTAGCTGAGGCAGCAAGAGCTGCAGGATTAAAATTCTAAGGAGGATAAATTCTTATGCGTCAAGATCGTAAAGAACGTAAGGAAGTTGAGCAACCAGAGTTTGAAGAGCGTGTTGTTACAATCAATCGTGTAACTAAGGTTGTTAAAGGCGGTAGACGTTTCCGTTTCGCTGCATTAGTAGTAATCGGTGATAAAAAGGGACGTGTTGGCTTTGGTACTGGTAAGTCTCAGGAAGTACCTGAAGCAATTAAAAAGGCCGTTGAAAGTGCAAAAAAGAATATGATTACTGTTGCCACTGTAAAAACTACTATTCCTCATGAAGTAACTGGTATTTATGGAGCAGGTCGTGTTATTCTAAGACCAGCAAGTGAAGGTACTGGAGTTATCGCTGGTGGTCCAGTACGTGCTGTCGTTGAATTAGCAGGTATTAGTGATATTTTATCTAAATCATTGGGTTCAGCTACACCTATTAATGTAGTTAGAGCTACAATAGAAGGGTTAAAGAGTTTAGAAACTGTTGAACAGGTTGCTGCAAGACGTGGGAAAACAGTTGAAGAAATTCTAGGGTAATCAATATGTATAAAATAACATTAGTGAAAAGCTTAATTGGTCGTAAGCCAAATCAAGTAGCAACTGCTAAGGCTCTAGGTTTAAAGAAAATAGGGCAAACAGTTACTAAAGAGGAAAATGAAGCAATTCGTGGTATGATCGTTACTATAGCCCATATGGTAAAGGTTGTCCAGGAATAAGGAGGTGCCAGACATGTTAAATGAATTAAAGCCAACAGCAGGTGCTAGACACGCAAAAAAGCGTTTAGGACGTGGTATTGGTAGTGGTCTAGGTAAAACAGCAGGTAAAGGTTCTAAAGGACAAAATGCCCGTTCAGGCGGTGGAGTTCGTCTAGGATTTGAAGGTGGACAATTACCTTTATTCCAACGTTTACCTAAGATTGGTTTCCATAGCCACTCACATAAAGACTATGCAATTGTAAACATAGAAAAATTAAATTGCTTTGAGGATGGAGCTACTGTAGATACAGAAAGCCTACTAAAGGCAGGATTAATTAAAGAAACCTTAGATGGTGTTAAAGTATTAGGTCAAGGAGAATTAACAAAGAAGTTAACTGTTAAGGTTAATAAAATTTCTAAATCAGCACAATCAGCCATTGAAAATGCTGGTGGTACTGTTGAGGTGATTTAATTGTTTGAGAAACTAAAAAAGATTTTAAGTAATAAAGAGATATTACGAAAAATCATCTTTACCTTTGCAATTTTATTAGTATTTAAAATAGGAACATACATTCCAATTCCTCTTGTTTCAACAACGAGTATACGTGGAACAATTGCTGGAAATGATTTCTTAACTGTTTTGAATGCTTTTTCTGGAGGAGGATTATCTAATTTCTCTATATTAGCATTAGGTATTTCCCCTTACATCACTTCCTCTATTATTGTTCAAATGCTTCAAATGATTATTCCTAAGCTAAAGGAGTGGAGTGAACAAGGAGAAGTTGGTAAGGCGAAAATAAGTCGTGTTACACGATATGTAACAGTTGTTCTTGCGATGGTTCAGGCTTTAGTATTAATCTTTGGTCTTGGATCTCAGCCAGAAAATATTTTAGTAGATTCCTTGATTCAATATAAAAATTATTATTGGGCTTTCTATATCTATATGGCAATTGTTATTACAGCAGGATCTGCATTTACAATGTGGTTAGCTGATTTAATAACTAGACATGGTATAGGAAATGGTTCATCTATGATTATTTCTGCAGGTATTATATCTTCCATTCCAGGAATGTTTAGTACCTTAGGAAATAAATATTTGGGAGCAAATATTTCAGGCTTAAATGTTTTCCTTTATATATTAGTTATAGTATTATATATTGGAATGATTTTAGCTGTAGTATTCTTTGAAGGTGCAGTAAGAAAGATTCCTGTACAATATGCAAATCGTCAAGCTTCTCAGGGCTCAGATATTCCTGTTAAGTTAAATAGTGCGAATGTTATTCCAGTTATCTTTGCATCTACTTTGATGAGTATTCCATTGACAATCGTAGGTATTATGGGTTTAACTACCTCTGGCTCTACAGCAGCGTTCTGGGTAAATGAGGTATTCTCAAATTCTAAGCCTATTGGTTGTTTGGTATATATAGTTTTAATTGTATTCTTTAGTTTCTTTTATTCCTTTATGACAGTTGATCCTGATAAAATCAGTGATAACTTAGATAAGCAGGGAGCATTTATTCCAGGCTATCGTCCAGGAGAAGACACAAAGATTCAATTATCTAGAATGCTATTTAGAATTACTTTAATAGGTGCAACCTATTTAGTATTTATAGCATTAGTACCAATCATTGTATCAGCATCCTTTGGATTCACTGCTAGTGAAGCAAGCTTGATTACAATCGGTGGTACATCATTAATCATTGTTGTTGGTGTTGCGATTGAAACGTTCCGTCAAATTGAAACAGCATCTGAAACAAAGGATTATAAAGGCTTCTTAGATTAAAAAGGAGATGACTCATATGAAGTTATTAATTATGGGTAGACCTGGTGCTGGAAAAGGCACACAAGCAGCTAATATAAAAGAATATTATGGTATTCCCCATATTTCTACTGGAGATATGTTTAGAGCTGCTATTAAGAATCAAACGAAGTTGGGCTTATTAGCTAAAGAGTATATGGACAAAGGTCTATTGGTTCCAGATGAAATCACCATAGGAATTGTTCAAGAGAGATTATTAGAAAGTGATTGTAAGAAAGGATTCCTATTAGACGGATTTCCACGTACAATTGCTCAAGCAGAAAGCTTAGAAAGCTTTTTGAAAGAAAATAGTATTGCTTTAGATGCTGTTTTAGATGTAGATGTTCCAGTAGAAATATTAGTAAAAAGAATTGTTGGACGTCGTGTTTGTAAGAAGTGTGGAGCTACCTTTCATATAGAATTTAATGCTCCTAAAAACGATGGAATTTGTGATGTATGTGGTACACCACTAGTTCAAAGAAATGACGATTGTTTAGAAACGGTAAATAAGCGTTTAAACGAATATGACACGAAAACGGCTCCATTATTAAAATTTTATCAGGATAGAAATCTTATAAAAACAGTAAATGGCAATCAGGCATTAGATAAAGTTTTTGAGGATATAAAAGCTGTATTAGGTGCTTAAATATGATTGAAATCAAAAGCGAGCGTGAAATAGCGTTATTAAAAGAGGCGGGACGCATTGTTGCGTTATGTCATGAAGAAATGAAAAAGCAAGTTCGTCCAGGTGTATCAACTCAGGAATTAAACGATATTTGTGAAAGAATAATTTTAGAGCATAATGCTACACCATCCTTTAAAGGATATGGTGGCTTCCCCTCTGCTGTTTGTGCTTCTGTGAACGAAGTTGTTGTTCACGGAATTCCAAGTAAAAAGCAAATCCTTAAAGAAGGAGATATTGTGGCTCTTGATATAGGAGCCTGCTACAAAGGATATCATGGAGATTCAGCCTGGTCCTATGCAGTTGGAAATATTAGTTCTAAGGATAAGCTTTTAATGCAGGTGACTCATGATGCTTTGTTCAAGGGATTAGAGCAGGTACATGAGGGTGCGCACCTAGGAGATGTTAGTGCAGCAATTGGTAATTATGCATCATCCTTTGGCTTTGGAATAGTTGAGGAATTTACAGGTCATGGTGTTGGAAGGAATCTCCATGAGGATCCAGCTATTTTCAATTTTGGTGAACCAGGCACAGGCCCCTTATTAAAAGAGGGCATGGTTCTAGCAATTGAACCAATGATTAATGCAGGTACTAAAAAAGTAAGAATTCTTAGTGATGGTTGGACAACTGTAACAAAGGATAAATCAAAAAGTGCACACTTTGAACATACGATTGTAGTGCGTAAAAATGGTTATGAGATTTTAACTACACTATAAAGGAGATTATACAATGGCAAAAAAAGACGACGTTATTGAAATGGAAGGTAAGGTACTTGAGGTACTACCTAATACACAATTTATTGTTAAACTTGAAAATGATCATCAAGTCTTAGCACACGTTTCTGGTAAAATCCGCATGAATAACATACGCATTTTACCAGGGGACAAAGTTACGATTGAGTTATCAACGTATGACTTAACACGTGGCAGAATAACTTACAGACATAAATAATATTGGAGGTATTTAAGATGAAAGTAAGACCATCAGTAAAACCAATTTGTGATAAATGCAAGGTTATTAAGCGCAAGGGCCGTGTTATGGTAATTTGCGAAAACCCAAAGCATAAACAAAGACAAGGATAAAAAGTAGGAGGACAATTATATGGCACGTATTGCAGGAGTAGATATTCCAAATGAAAAACGTATAGTCATTTCATTACAATACATATTTGGTATTGGTGAGCCTACATCTAAAAAGATTTTAGCAGATGCAGGTGTATCTGAGGATATACGTACAAGAGATTTAACTGAGGATCAGTTACAAGCTATTCGTACTCAGGTTACAAAATATAAAGTAGAAGGTGATCTTCGTAGAGAGGTTGCTTTAAATATTAAGCGTTTAATGGAAATTGGATGCTATAGAGGTATTCGTCATAGAAAGAATTTACCTGTACGTGGACAAAATACAAGAAATAATTCCCGTACACGTAAAGGACCAAGACATACCATTGCTAATAAGAAGAAATAATAAAGGAGGAATAAAATTATGGCACGTAAAGTTACAAAACGTCGTGTGAAGAGAAATTGTCCTACGGGTGTTGCTCATATTCATTCGACATTCAATAATACCATCGTTACTATTACTGATCCAGATGGAAATGTAATTTCATGGAGCAGTGCAGGTGCATTAGGCTTTAAGGGTAGTCGTAAATCAACTCCTTTTGCCGCACAAATGTGTAGTGAAGCAGCAGCAAAGGCTGCTGTAGATGCAGGTGTATCAAAGGTAGAGGTTTCAGTAAAGGGTCCTGGTCAAGGACGTGAGGCAGCAATTCGTTCATTAACTGTGGCTGGTTTAGAAATTACATCAATTACAGATGTTACTCCAGTACCACATAATGGATGCCGCCCACCAAAGCGTCCAAGAGGATAATAGTAGTATTTTTTTGAAATAAACAAAAATTTATAGGAGGACCTTAATGAAAGATTTAAAATTCGAAAAACCTAGAACAAGCATTGAAGAAATTGCTGATCAAGGGAATTACGGTAAGTTTGTTGTATCCCCACTAGAAAGAGGTTTCGGTATTACCTTAGGAAATGCTCTAAGGAGAACACTTTTATCCTCTTTACCAGGTGCTGCTTTTGTAAACGTTAAAATTGATGGAGCAGAACATGAATTTCAAAATGTAGATGGTGTAGTAGAAGATGTGATTACCATTATCTTGAATTTAAAACGTGTAGTTTTAGCTGTAGATAGTGAAGATCCAAACTTTGAGGCAGTTGTAGAAATTCATCGTGGAGAAGGCGAAGTTACAGCAGGAGATATTATTCATGGAAATGAGGTTGTGATTGTTAATCCAGATCAACACATTGCCACTGTATCTGCTGGTGGAGATTTACACATGTTCTTAACTGTCCGTAAAGGGGTTGGATATGTTAGCTCTGCTCAAAACAAGGAATACAATCAGTCTGTTGGAGTAATTGCCATTGATTCCATTTATACACCAATTGTCAATGTTGCTTTTAATGTTGAGAAAACACGTGTAGAGAATGTGAATGTTGCATCCTTCGATAAGCTTGAAATAGAGGTTCAAACGAATGGCTCCATTACCGCAAAGGAAGCATTAGCAATTGCTTCTAAAATGATGATGGAACATTTACAGGTTGTTGTAGAATTAAGTGAGAAGGCTTCTGTTACAGACTATATGACTGAGACAGAGGATGATACTCAGAACCGTAAACTAGAAATGACTATAGATGAATTAGATTTATCTGTTCGTTCTTATAATTGTTTGAAGCGTGCAAGCCTAAATACTGTTGCTGAGCTTGCAGCAAAGACAGAAGAGGATATGATGAAGGTTCGTAATCTTGGTAGAAAGTCATTGAAAGAAATTAAAGAAAAGTTAGAAGCCTTAGGATTAGGCTTTAAGAAAGATTAATCATAAGGAGGATATCAATTTATGGCATATAGTAGACTACGTCGTAATTCTGCTCAAAGAAAAGCTTTACTACGTGATTTAGTAACAGATTTAATTCTTAATGGTAGAATAGAGACTACTGAAACAAAGGCTAAGGAATTAAAGAAATTAGCTGATAAAATGGTAACTTTAGGCAAGACTACAGGCTCTGATGAAAAGAAACTTCATGCCCGTCGTCAAGCAGCATCCTTTATTCGCTTTGAAAAAGCAGAAGATGGACAATATGCTGTTCAAAAGTTATTTAGTGAAATTGCCCCTAAATTTGCTAGCCGTAATGGAGGTTACACTCGTGTAATTAAAACTGGTTTCCGTCGTGGAGATGCAGCTCCAATGGCAATTATTGAATGGGTTGAATAATTATATTAAAGGACTATTATGAGTTAGACTTATGATAGTCTTTTTTATAGTTGAACAAAAGAATGTCAGATATTGTCGAACGATAGTTTTAGAGATATGGTTTTTTTATTGTATAATTAAATTATAAGAAATGTAGGAAAAGAAAATGAAAAGGTTTAGTTTTTGGGTATTTGTGTTAGGTGTGCTTTTTTTGAGTTTTGGTTTAAAAGTAAGTGCGTTGGAATCCACAGTATTACAAAAAGTGGATTCTCAAAGCATATATCAACAACTCAGTTTTAGACAGTCCTTTAAGAGTAAAAAATATCGAGATGGTATGATAGAAAACTACTTTGTTGTTGAAACTTCTGGTGTTGCAGATTTAAGAAAAAATTGGAAAGTTTGTGCTCTTTCTGATTATCATGAATTATATTCTTCTACACCACTAACAGTCAATAGAAAATTGAAAGAAGATTATCCAACTTTTGTAGCTTTTGACTCAACAGATATTAGAGATGGCTACGCGTATACTTTATTAAATGGATTAGGACTTTGTAATGATGAAAATACAGTAAGTAAAAATGTTACGGGAATTAAATTTAATTCGACAGGAATTGTTACAGAATTATGGACAACAGCGTTGAGAGTAAATCATTCAAATTATACTTTTAGTTCAATTCCTACAGGGAAGCGTGGAGTTCAATTGGTTCTTGTTGGGGATGTTATTGCGATTACAATTACAATTAAGCAATATCAAAAGTTATGGCTTGGTGATAATAAAATATTTGAAAAAAACTTGAATGCATATATTTGCTGTAATACACAAGAAGCAGAGTACTATGAATAAATATTGATAAGTCAAACCTTATATATTTTGACTTATAATTAATAATTCAGTATAATTTAAAGTGACTAGGGAGGTGAACCAAATGCTACAATTAAGAAAAATAACCAAGGAATATAAAACCAAACAAAAAACAAAGGTACAAGCCTTAACAGATATCAATTATGAATTTAAGGAAAAAGGCTTTTATGCAATCTTGGGGAAAAGTGGCTCTGGAAAGACAACGCTATTAAATATAATAGCCGGACTAGATAAGCCAACAAGTGGAGAAGTAATCTTTGAAGGACAAGCCTTTTCTAGCTTTAAAGGAAAAGATTTTGATGCTTACCGAAATACCTGTGTAGGATTTGTATTTCAGGAGTTTAATTTATTAGAGAATTTAAATGTATATAAGAATGTATCCTTAGCCTTAGAGCTACAAGGAAGAAAAGCAACAGAAGCAGAAATTATAGAGGTATTAAGGAAGGTAGGAATAGAGGATTTAATTTACCGAAATATCTATGAGCTATCGGGAGGACAAAAACAAAGAGTAGCAATCGCAAGAGCCTTGATAAAGAAACCAAGGATTATAATAGCTGATGAACCTACGGGATCCTTAGATCAAGAGATAGCTGTAGAGATTTTTGAAATATTAAAGGAGCTATCAAAGGAATACCTAGTTATCCTAGTTACCCATAATGAAGAATATGCAGAAACATATGCAGAACAAATCCTTCATTTAGCAGAAGGAAGACAGAAAGAGGAAGTTAGTTTAGAAGAGATTGAAGAAGAAAATAGAGTAGAGCTAGAGTATAAAAAGAGTTTATCTATTTTTGCTTCTCTTAAGATGGGGTTTACCAATCTTAGAATAAATGTAGTACGATTAGTAATTTGTATTATATTATCTACCATATCCTTTTCTTGTTTTGGCTTTTGCATAACTGTTTCTTCCTATTCAGAAAGAGAAATAGCCCTTAATAGTATTGTTGTAGATGATTATATTAATCCTAATGTTATTGCAAATTGGGATGTTGGTGAGAATGGAAGAAATTCTTTACCGATTACAAAAGAAAAACTACAAAAAATCAATAATGACTTACAAAAGAATTACAAGGGAATAAGCCAGGTATATGCGAAATCTTGTTTTCTAAAAAGTGTATTTGAACATAATAATGATCAATTGTCATTGATTAATCCGTGTGGTGGACTTGAGGTAAATGAGGAGTATTTAACAAAATTAGGGTTTAGTCTATATGGGAATTTTCCTCAAGTAGAGGACGAAATTATCATTACGGAGTATTATTATCATACATTTACTAGATTAGGATATAAAGAAGATTCTATAGAAATTCCTCAGGAAAAAATCACAAAAGATATTTTACTTGGAAAGCCAATTTATTTAAGTGGCTTTAAATCTGAGAATCCAAAGAAATTTAAAATATGTGGGATTATAGACACTGGTTTTGATGTGAAACAATATGACGCATTATCTCGTTATGATGTTAATAGTAAGACATATGCTCATGATTTTAATTTAGTTCAGCAATATAAGAATGCTAGCTACCATAGCCTTGTTTATCTAAAGGAAGGGGCTTTGAAAGCTTGTTTTGAACATTATGATGAGACGAACGGATATACCTATATTATAGATGAAATGCCTAAAAATAAAGAAAAAGTTGCAGAGATTTATGATTATTTAAACGATATCTCAAGTCTGAATAATAGATATGTTTTTTGTACACAATTGATTCCCAACATCAATGATTTAATTGTTAAATTGAAGCTATATCAGTTTGTCTCTGGTATTTTAGGAGGTATAGCTAGTATTTTTTCTGTTTGCTTATTATATTCTCTTTTAAGCTTTACCATTGAAAATAAGAAAAAAGAAATGGGTGTGTTAAGAGCTCTTGGAGCTAAGGCCAGAACCATATTTGTGATGTTTTCTAGCGAGGGAATTTATGTCAATTTTGTAAGCTTAATTTTAGCATATTTAGGTAGTAGCTTGATTGTGCTATATTTTAATCATTTCCTTAAATACCAAAACGGGATAAGAGTTGAAATCTATCATTTTAATGTTGTACAATATTTAATATTATTAGGTGTTGCTATTGCTGTAACTATACTTGCCATTGCTGTCCCAGTAATTAAGGTAGTGAGAAAATCTCCTGCCGAAGCGATTCGAATGGAAATAAAATAAGGGGGAATTGGATGCTACAATTAAGAAAAATAACCAAGGAATATAAAACCAAACAAAAAACAAAGGTACAAGCCTTAACAGATATCAATTATGAATTTAAGGAAAAAGGCTTTTATGCAATCTTGGGGAAAAGTGGCTCTGGAAAGACAACGCTATTAAATATAATAGCCGGACTAGATAAGCCAACAAGTGGAGAAGTAATCTTTGAAGGACAAGCCTTTTCTAGCTTTAAAGGAAAAGATTTTGATGCTTACCGAAATACCTGTGTAGGATTTGTATTTCAGGAGTTTAATTTATTAGAGAATTTAAATGTATATAAGAATGTATCCTTAGCCTTAGAGCTACAAGGAAGAAAAGCAACAGAAGCAGAAATTATAGAGGTATTAAGGAAGGTAGGAATAGAGGATTTAATTTACCGAAATATCTATGAGCTATCGGGAGGACAAAAACAAAGAGTAGCAATCGCAAGAGCCTTGATAAAGAAACCAAGGATTATAATAGCTGATGAACCTACGGGATCCTTAGATCAAGAGATAGCTGTAGAGATTTTTGAAATATTAAAGGAGCTATCAAAGGAATACCTAGTTATCCTAGTTACCCATAATGAAGAATATGCAGAAACATATGCAGAACAAATCCTTCATTTAGCAGAAGGAAGACAGAAAGAGGAAGTTAGTTTAGAAGAGATTGAAGAAGAAAATAGAGTAGAGCTAGAGTATAAAAAGAGTTTATCTATTTTTGCTTCTCTTAAGATGGGGTTTACCAATCTTAGAATAAATAAATTACGGTTAACATTTGCTATATTTTTAACCTTTCTTTCCTTGACTTTCTTAGGAGTTTGTTTATTTATCAATTTTTTTTCAAAATATGAATTATTATATAATAGTTTAAAGGCAGATGCTTTTTTGGATCCTGTTTTTATCACGGAGCATTATCGAAAGGAGGAGGATTCTTCCTGGAATAAAATGTCATTTACATTTGATGAAACCTTTATTAATAAATTGAATCAAGAGCACAATTTAAATTTCAAGGGTGTTAGTAATCAAATGAGGTTTAAAGATTTAACGATTCAGGATGAAGAAATGAATTTGATAAAGGAAAAGGATTATTTATATTGTTCTAGATCCGCATTAGCTATGGAGGTAAATGAAGACTATCTTCAAGACCTAGGCTATCCCATCGTTGGACATGCTCCAAAAACCTATGAAGAGGTGATGATTACAGATTATCTTTATGATTCCTTTCTTCAATATGGCTATCAAACAGAGGAAATTACAATTTTACCAAGGGATGTAACAAAGGATAAAATTATTGGTCAAAGCTTGATATATGAATACAATGGTAAGAAATATGAATTAATCATCAGTGGGATAATTAATACAGGACTTAATCTAGAGGAATTTGAAGGATTAAGAGTCTATGATGAAAACTCATATGACCTGGAAAACGAATTAAGGTTAATTAGAGATGTTAGAGAAGGAAGCTACCATACTACTGCCTATTTCAAAGAAGGATTTCTTATAGAAAAGCTTCCTAATCATGTAGGCTATTGTTATTTTTTAGGATTAATACATAATAATAAGGATTGGAAAAATATTGTTCATTATTTAAAAGCCCATGAAGAACCCTTAAAAAAGTATGAGTTAAATTGTGGAGCAAGCCATCTTATAGAACCCATACTAGATAATTTTGATATTTATAAGAAATTTGCAGGTATTGCTGGCTCTGTTTCTATTATTTTTTCCATGCTAATGTTATTTTCCTTGATAAATTTTTCAATTGAAAATAAGAAAAGAGATATGGGCGTTTTAAGAGCTTTAGGAGCAAAGGGTAAAAATATTTTCTTTATATTCTCTAGTGAGGGAATTTATGTAAGCTTGTTTAGTTTACTCTTAGCCTATTTGGGTAGTTCTATATTTATGGTGTGGTTAAATCATGAGTTTATGAAGATGAATGGACTTAATACACCTGTTTATCAATTAAATTTTTTAACTTACTTCATTTTATTTTTGATTAGTATTGCATCTACAGCCTTTTCCATTTTTATTCCAGTTGAAAAGGTTTTGAGGAAATCTCCTGCAGAGGCAATACGAATAGAAATTTAGTGAAAAAGAGAAATGAATGTCGAATATATGAAAAAAACGTAAGGTTTTCTCGTATATATTTATGTAAGGTTGAATAGACCTTGCTGCGGATTCACTTTTGTTATAAAAATAGGTACACTTGTTATCTCCCAATTTCACTCTTATTTTAAATTTACTGAAGGTTATAAAGAAATTCGTTTAAATTCTTATATATTTGTAATCCTGATCTTTATAATCCTAGGTTTTATCAAAAGTGAATTCGTATTTAGTTAACCATTTGAGAGTCGCTCTAATGGTTTTTTCTTTTATTTAAAATAAATTTATAGTATAATGGAAATAGTTGTTAAAGGAGGCTTTTTATGTTTAAACGTTTTATATCCTATTATAAACCATATAAAAAAATATTTGCGTTAGATATGGTGGCAGCTTTATTTATTTCCTTAATAGGTCTGCTATATCCTGTATTAACCAATTATATATTAAAAACCTTAATACCGGAAGAAAATTTAAAATGGATCATTATTTTAGGAGTGGTACTGCTCTTTAGCTATTTCATTCGTATGCTTTTAAGATACTTTGTTCAATACTATGGACATGTTATGGGTGTGCGCATGCAAGCTGATATGCGTAGTCAAATGTTTCAAAAGCTTCAAAGACTTCCTTTCTCCTATTATGATGAAAATGAAACAGGAAAAATTATGAGTCGTATGACAAATGATTTGATGAATGTTTCTGAGCTTGCCCATCATGGTCCAGAAAATATATTCATATGTGGAACAACAATACTTTTATCCTTTGTCTATTTGATGATGCTTAATTGGGTTCTTACCTTAGTTATATTTACTTGTGTACCCTTATTGGTATGTATCAGTTTATTTTTAAGAAAACGAATGAATCGGGCATTTATGGATACTAGAAAATCTGTTGCTGAAATCAATGGAGCCTTAGAATCTTCGATTACAGGAATTCGTGTTACAAAGGCATTTCATAACAGAGAGGAAGAGATAAGAAAATTTGAATTGGGAAATCGACAGTTTGTAGAAGCAAGAAGTAGAGCCTATAAGGCTATGGGACAATTTGGCTCCTCAACCGCCTTTATTACGGATTTATTTAATTTGGTTGTTTTAATTGTTGGTGCTATTTTTATTTATAAAGCTTTTCATGTGGATTATGTAATTTTAACAACGTTTATGGTGTCTATTGGAATATTTCTTAATCCCTTAACCACTCTAATCAATTTTGTTGAACAATATCAAGAGGGAGCTACGGGATTTAAACGATTCATTGAAATTATGGATACGGAAGAGGAAAATGAAAATCAGGATGCGATAAAGGTAGAAGCCTTAAAAGGAGAAATCAAATTTGATCATGTTTCTTTTGATTATGAAACTACAAAGGGAGTACTCAAAGATGTTTCTCTACATATACCAGTTGGTCGAATGGTAGCATTTGTAGGGCCATCTGGTGGTGGAAAAACAACGATTTGTCATCTGCTTCCTCATTTTTATTCCATAACAAAGGGGAAAATTACGATAGATTCCTATAATATAAATGAACTGGATTTGGGGTCTCTTAGAAAAAATATTGGAATTGTTCAGCAGGATGTTTTTTTGTTTTCTGGAACAATATTAGAAAATATACGTTATGGTCGATTAGATGCTACAGACGAGGAGGTATATGAGGCTGCAAAGAGAGCACAAATTCACGAAACTATTTTATCCTTTGAACAAGGCTATCAGACACAAATTGGAGAACGAGGAATTAAATTATCTGGAGGGCAAAAACAACGATTATCTATTGCTAGAGTATTTTTGAAAAATCCTCCCATTTTAATATTAGATGAGGCAACTAGTGCTTTAGATACAGTCACAGAAGCTTATATTCAGGCATCCTTAGAGGAGCTTGCCAAGGGAAGAACGACGTTAGTGGTTGCACACAGGCTATCTACAATAAAAAATGCGGACTATATTTATGTAGTTTCTGAGGGCTTAATTCAAGAGGAAGGTACACATGAAGAGTTATTAGCTGCAAATAAAGAGTATGCTGATTTATATTATAAGCAATTTAAGGAGGCGGATATTCTTGTTAATTGTTAAATTAAATCCTAAGGAGGAGGAAAATATCCTTAACGGATTTCCTTGGGTTTATAATAATGAGATACATTCTTTTTTAGGAGAGATAAGCAATGGAGAAATTGTACAGGTTAATAGCTTTGAGAATGCCTTTGTTGCTTATGGCTTTTTAAATATTGAATCAAAATTAATGATTAGAGTACTTTCCTTAAAGCAGGAGGATGTCTTAGATAAAGCTTTTTTTAGGAAAAGAATATGCTATGCCCTAGAGCATAGAAAAGCTTTACAGCTAGGGATTGCCCAAAGATTAATATTTTCGGAAGCTGATTTTCTTCCAGGATTAATAGTAGACCAATATGCGGATATATTGTCTGTACAGTTTTTATCCTTGGGCATGGAAAAAATAAAGCCAATGATATTAGAAATATTGATAGAACAGCTTAAGCCAAGAGGTATTTATGAACGAAGTGATACACCTGCTAGAATCAAGGAAGGATTACCTTTAGCTAAAGGACCTATCTATGGAAGCTTTTCTTCTCGTGTTGAGGTTGTAGAGAATGGAATACGGTTTATAGTTGATGTAGAAAAGGGGCAGAAAACAGGATATTTTCTCGATCAAAAGCTCAACCGAGATATGGTAAAATATTATGTAAAAGGGAAGAATGTTTTAGATTGCTTTTCTAATGTAGGTGGATTTGCATTACATGCCTGTAAGTATGGAGCTGCTCAGGTTGATGCTTGTGATATCTCAGGTTTAGCCTGTGAGGAAATTAAATATAATGCACAATTAAATCAATTTACGCAAATTCAAGTTATAAAGACAGATGTCTTTGAATATTTACGAAAGCCAGAAATTAAAGATGTTTATGATGTAATTATTTTAGATCCTCCAGCCTTTACAAAGGATAAAGCTACAGTAAAGAAAGCATACAGAGGATATAAGGAAATTAATTTACAAGCTTTAAAAATAATTAAAAGGGGTGGGTACCTTCTTACATTTTCTTGTAGTCAGCATATGACTCCAGATCTTTTTATGCATATGCTAGCGGAGGCAGCTTTAGATGCAAACCGTAAAATTCAATGTATAGATTTTAGAATACAGTCCCCAGACCATCCAACCCTATTGGCAGGAACAGAACAATTATATTTAAAATGCTTAGTATTAAGAGTTTTATAGAAAAGAGGAATAAAAATGAATAGTAAAGAGTTTATTACACGCCGTAAGAATGTTTTTGATTTAATGGAAGATGACTCTGTCATGATAGTTTTTTCAAATTTAAAAAGTGAGAAAAAAACAGAGATTCAACGTAATTTTTATTATTTAAGTGGTATAATAGAAGAAGGTGAAATTCTCTTATTGTTTAAGAAAAATCAAAAGCTTACAGAATATATTTTTATCCATCCGTATGATGAATTCAAGGCGAAATGGGTTGGAATTCCCTTAAGTCTAGAAAAGGTAAAATTAACCTCAGGTATATTTGCAGTTCAATATTTAAGTGAGTGGGAACAGACGTTATATCGTATCTTACCAGAATGTAAATATGTTTATCTAGATTTTAATCGTCAAAATCCACAGGATGTGTTATCTGAGGAGGAGCATTTTGCTAAAAGGGTTGTAGAAAAGAATCCCTGGATACAAATTAAAAATGCAAATCCCTTATTGGCTAAGGTTAGAACAATTAAGTCTCCTGCTGAAATAGAGGAAATAAAAAAGGCGATTGATATTACACAAAAAGGGATAGAAGCTATACTTACAAATATTGGACCAATGAAGGAGTATCAGCTAGAATCCTATTTTGATCAGGCCATAAAGTATCATGGTGCTAGTGGATATGCTTTTCCTACTATAGCTGCAAGTGGTAAAAATGGCTGCTGTCTACATTATCAGGATAATAATTCAGATATGATGGCTGGTGATTTGGTGTTATTTGATTTAGGTGCACATTATAATATGTATTGTGCAGATATTTCTAGAACCTTTCCAGTGAGTGGTAAGTTCTCCTTAAGACAAAAGGAAATTTATGAAATAGTTTTAGGTGGACAAGAGGAAGTATTTAAGGCTGCAAAGCCAGGTGTAACGACAAGAGAACTAAATCAAATTCTACTTCAATACTTTGCAAAGGAATTAAAGAGAATCGGCTTAATTCAAGAGGATAAAGAGGTTTCAAAATATTATTATCATGGGGTTTCGCATCATATTGGTTTAGAATGTCATGATTTATGTGAGTATATCCCTTTACAAGCAGGAAGCATCATCTCCAATGAACCAGGCTTATATATTGCTGAGGAGAATATTGGAATTCGTATTGAGGATGATGTTTTAATAACAGAAACGGGCTGTGAAAATTTAAGTAAAAATATTATTAAGACAGTAGAAGAAATTGAAGCATTTATTGCAAAAGGAAAGGAAAAAAGAAAATGAATGAAGAAATTTTAAAGAAGTATGCAAAGCTAATTGTTCAAATGGGAGTGAATGTACAAAAGGATCAGGATGTCGTGATTTCTGCATCTGTAGAGGATGCTTATTTTGTGAAGCATGTAGTTGAGGAGGCCTACTTAGCAGGTGCAAAGGAGGTAACTGTGGATTGGTCCTATCAGCCTATTACGAAATTGGCCTATACTTATGAAACGGCAGAAACTCTGAAATTTTTACCAGAATGGTTTTTGAAAAAGCAGGAATATCGTGTTGAAAAGCTTCCAGCAATGATTCATATTATGTCTTCAGACCCAGATGGTTTAGCTGGGATTGATCAAGAAAAGCTTTTAGAGGTACAAATGGCTACAGGACCTATAATGATGAAATTTAGAGAACAAAAGGATAATAAATTTCAATGGACCATTGTAGGTATCCCTGGAGAAGCTTGGGCAAGAAAGGTATTCCCAGAATTATCTACAGAAAAGGCTATGGAAGCTTTATGGGATGCTATTTTAAAGGTTACTAGAGTTAATGGCGATCCTATTAAAAATTGGAAGGAGCATAATGCAAATTTAGCAAATAAAACTACAAAGTTAAATTCTTTAGGTATAAAGACATTGACATATAAATCTGCAAATGGTACAGATTTTACGATAGATATTCATCCAGATATGAACTTTTTAGCGGGTGGTGAAACAACTTTATCTGGAGTTTACTATAATCCAAATATGCCAACAGAGGAATGCTTTACCTCTCCTGTTAAGACAAGTGCAAATGGTGTAGTTATAGCTACTAAGCCGTTATCTGTAAAGGGAGTTCTTGTCAGTGATTTTGGCTTTAGATTTGAAAAGGGTAGAGTGGTAGAGGTTCTTTGTGAAAATAAGGAATACAAGGATATCTTAGAAAAATTAATCTCTACAGATGAGGGAGCTGCTATGTTAGGAGAGGTAGCCCTAGTTCCATTTGATTCTCCTATCAATCAAACAAATTTACTATTTTATAATACATTGTATGATGAAAATGCATGCTGCCATTTGGCTTTAGGAAGAGCATTTACAGAATGTATAAGAGAGTATCAGCATAAATCTGAAGCAGAGCTTAAGGCTGTTGATTTAAATGTTTCAATGATCCATGAGGACTTTATGATTGGAAGCTCAGATTTATCTATAGTTGCTGAGACCTTTGATGGTAAAATTGTTCAAATTTTTGAGAATGGAACTTGGGCAATATAATTTATAAGAGTTTAGTAAATTTAAAAAGTATTTATTGAAAAAAGGGTGTCTTTATAATATAATCTATGAGGGCACCCCTTTTTGTTTTTTAGACAAAAGGGTTATTTTCTTTTTGAGGTGATGAATTTGAAAAAGCAAACTAAATTTATATTTGTAACAGGTGGAGTTGTTTCTTCCTTGGGAAAAGGGATTGCTGCTTCAAGTATTGGAAGATTATTAAAAATGCGTGGGCTTAAGGTTTTTATGCAAAAATTTGACCCCTATATAAATGTAGATCCAGGAACCATGTCTCCATATCAGCATGGCGAAGTTTTTGTTACAGACGATGGTGCAGAAACAGATTTAGATTTGGGACATTACGAGCGTTTTATTGATGAAAATCTTACAAAAAATTCTAATATTACAGCAGGTAAAATTTATTCTAGTGTAATTGCTAAAGAAAGAAAGGGAGAATATCTTGGTGCTACAGTACAGGTTATTCCCCACATCACAAATGAGATTAAGGATAAGCTAATTCAAGCAGCCAAGGAAAGTCAAGCTGATGTTATAATTACAGAAATCGGAGGGACGGTTGGCGATATTGAATCCTTGCCATTTTTGGAGGCTATTCGTCAGGCAAGACGTGAATTTGGTTATAAGAATACCCTATATATACATAACACATTAGTTCCTTATTTAAGAGCCGCAGGAGAAATTAAGACAAAGCCTACCCAGCATTCAGTTAAAGAGCTTAGAAGTCTAGGAATACAACCAGATATCATAATCTTACGAACTGAGGTCACGATTAAAAAGGAGCAAAAGGAAAAGATAGCCTTATTCTGTGATATTGATCAAAAAGCTGTATTTGAAGCTAGAGATGCTAAAATTCTTTATCAGGTAGTAACCAATTTACATGCTCAAAAAATGGATGATGTCATACTTAAACATTTTGGGTTAACTTTACCACCAGCAGATATGACAGAATGGAATGCTTTAATAGATAAAATAAAGCATTTGAGACAGGAGGTAAGAGTTGCCATTGTTGGAAAATATGTTGCCTTACCTGATGCTTATTTAAGTATAGTTGAGGCTTTAAAGTCGGCAGGCTATTATCATAATGTTAGAGTTAAAATCGATCTATTAGATTCTAATGAGATTTATGAAAATAATGTAGAGGAAAAATTGTCAGCATATGCTGGAATCCTTGTTCCAGGTGGCTTCGGAAAAAGAGGTATAGCAGGAAAGCTTTTGGCAATTCAATATGCAAGAACTCATCAAATACCTTATTTTGGTATTTGTCTGGGTATGCAGCTTGTTTGTATTGAATATGCAAAAAATGTGAAAGGTTATTTACATGCATGCTCAACAGAAAATAATCCAGATACACCACATCCAATTATCTATCAATTGAGAGATCAGCAGGATGGAATGGCACTAGGTGGAACATTACGCTTAGGATTGTATGACTGTGAAATTAAAAAGGATTCTAAGGCATTTGCTGCCTATGGTAAAACTTTAATTGCGGAAAGGCATCGTCATAGATATGAATTTAATTCAGCATTTTCCGATATATTTGATGATAACTTCATTTGTTCTGGCTGGAATCCTCAAACTAATTTAGTAGAAATTGTTGAACTAAAAAACCATCCATGGTTTATTGCTTGTCAGTATCATCCTGAGTTTGTTTCTAGACCAGAAAGAGCACATCCTTTATTTCGTGAATTTATTGGAGCGGCTTTAAAGGCTAGGTGATTCAGATGTGGGTAAAAAAGAGTCCTAGCTTTGGTGATCAAATCCGTGTTTCTAGAGGTTTTTATTTTCATCATGGCATCTATGCAACGGATAAGAGTGTTTATCATTTTGCTCCTCCAGGCCAAACAGATGCCTTAGATCCTAGCACAGCGAGGATAATAGAAACTTCATTAGAAGAGTTTTTGAAAGATGGAACCTTAGAGGTTCGTGTTTATACAGAGGAGGAGCTGAAGAAAAAACGTCCTCCTAAAGAGATTATTGAATGTGCAAAATCACATTTGGGAGAAGGAAATTATGATATTGTTTCTAATAATTGTGAGCATTTTTCAAACCTTTGTACGTTTGGAGCAAAGGAAAGCAATCAGGTAGAAGCAGTACTTTCATTTTTGTTTGGAGGCAGATAAAGTGAAATTTGGAATAGATATCGGTGGTACGACCGTTAAAATAGGATTAGTTGATCAAAATACAATCCTTGATAAATTTGAAATACCAACACACAAAGAAACCTTATTTGAAGATATTTGTATAGCTATTAAGGAATATATGGATAAAAAAAGATATATAGAGATTGAAGGTCTTGGCTTTGGAATTCCAGGAAATGTCGTTCAAAATTATATCTATAATATGCCAAATGTTGGGATAACCAATGTGAATTTAGAAGAAGAGATTCATACCTTTATTCCTGACGTTAAGGTCTGTGCGCAAAATGACGCTAATGTAGCTGCCTTAGGAGAAATGCTGTATCACGATGAATTTAAGAATGCATGTATGCTTACATTAGGAACTGGTGTTGGGTGTGGCGTAGTTTTAAATGGTAAGGTTTTAGAGGGATGTCATGGTGCTGCTGGTGAGGTAGGACATATGATTATTGCTGAGGATTATGCCTTTTCCTGTACCTGTGGATTGGTGGGATGCTTAGAAACAGTAGCTTCAGCAACGGGGATAGTTCGCTTAGCAAAATATCATTATCATGAATACAAAACTAAATTAAAGAAGGAGTTTTCTGCAAAGGATGTCTTGGATTTAGCTAAAAAGGAAGATCCTCTATGCTTGTTTGTTTTAGATAGAGTTGGATATTATATTGCAAAATGCTTAGCAATTTTAGCTGTAACTGTTGATATAGAGGTATTCTATATTGGGGGTGGAGTTTCTAAAGCAGGAAACATCCTAATTGATACGATAAAGAAGCATTATCAAAAAATGGCATTCTATGCTGTTAAAAACATTAGAATTGAGGCTGCAAAGCTTTTAAATGATGCAGGGATGTTGGGAGCTGCTGGTTTATTAGAGGGGTAATCCTATGATTGCGTCAAAATATTATAAGCCAGAGGTATTAACCTGTCCAAAATGTAAAAGTAAATTGATTTATCGTTATGCAATTTCTAAAAAAACGGTATGCTATTCTAATGGAAAAAAATCAAAAATTCATAATTTGGCTTATAGCTGTCCAAATTGTAAGGATTCTATTCTTTATAGTTCCCAAACAGCAAATAAAATAGCGTTTCGGGGCTATACTTATTCTAATAAGGTGATTTGCATGATTGCAAAGCTCAAGAATAATCATATGTCTAGAGAAGAAATTTGTGATTATTGCTATACAAAGGGGATTAGTATTTCTGATCGTAATGTTGATAACCTTTACAAAAAGTATATAGAATGTAGAGACATAGATGCAAATGAAAAAATTTTAAAGGCTTATGAAAGAATGATGTTGACATTTGGACAAATTCGATTATCTGTTGATTTGATAACTATAGAAGATAGTAGTTTTGTTATTATATATGATTACTTTGAATTAGAGCTTTTAGGCTTTCGTGAATTTCATGGCTTAGATGATCCTGATTTAGCGCCATATTTAAAATTATTTATGAGTCCTAATTTAAATATAACCCTTATTGCAAGCATTCGAAAGGATTCTATTTTTATCCCATTACTTAAATCTTTATGTCCGGCAAAAACAAAATTTGTCCCATTTGTTAAGTATTAATACATTTAAAACTTAATTTTATTGTATAAAATAAATCAAATTAACATTTTTAACAAATTTTCTTTACAAAGAAATATTGGAATGGTATAATCTATAAGGATGCGATGAAAGGAGGATGAGAAAAAATGAATACAGTTCGCTTAGATGAATATGACAGAAAAATTGTGGAATTACTACAAGAGGATTCTTCAATTAGTAATATAGATTTATCCAAGAAGATTGGACTTGCACCATCTTCCTGCTTACTTCGAGTAAAAAACTTAAAAGAACAAAACATCTTAAAGAAATTTACCGTAATTGTAGATGAAAAGAAATTGGGCTATGAGATTACTTGCTTTGCGAAAGTATACGTTACACCCTTGAATCGCGAAAACAGTCAGGCATTTATAGAGGAAACTAAAAAAATACCTGAGGTTGTGGAGTGCTATACAATTACTGGGGATGCCTCATTCCTTTTGAAAATCGTTGCAAAAAGCTTTGAATATTATCGTGATCTTGTATTTGATAAGCTTATGAATGCACCTTATGTAACCAATATAGATACTTCTATAGTGGTAAGCTCAGAAAAGGAAAGTACGACAATACCTTTAGAATAAATTACTTTAAGAGCCGTTTGGCTCTTTTTTTGATGAAAATTAGGAGAGATTATTTATGAATGGAATAAAAAAATTATGGGGTTGGGGAAGGCATTATCTATGGTTAATTATCCTTATAGTTGCACTTTCTGCTATATTGCAGTGGTTGTATGCATACCTTCCTTTGTTTATTCAATATGCATTTGAACGTTTGGAATCAGCAACAGAATCAAAGACAGATCTTCCTAGGTTTTTAATAACCTGGTATGATAATATAGAAGATACCTTAACCTGTCTAATTATGATTGGAGCGACCATGATAGGCTTACAAGCGGTTCGCTCTGTATTACGTTTTTTAGATAATTATTATCAAGGGGCTTTAGCACAATATGTGGGCTATGATATGCGCTTAAAGATTTATGATCATGTGATGAATTTATCGTTTTCCTATCATAACCATTCAGATATAGGAGATTTAATTCAGAGGTCAACCTCTGATGTTGACCAAACTGCATCCTTTATTTCTGGTATGGTTCCGGGGCTAATAGATATATTTGTAACCGTAATTATAGGAGCCTATCGTGTGTATCAAATATCCCCAGTTTTAATGTGGGTAAGCTTAGTAAGTGTACCAATCACCGCGGTTTCTTCAACAATCTATTTTAGATATTGTAATAAGGAATTTGATAGGATAGAAAAATTAGAAAGTAAAATGACTACAATCATTCAAGAAAATGTGAATAGTTCTAGAGTTGTGCGTGCTTTCGCAAATGAAAAATATGAATTTGAAAAAATGGATGAGGCAAATAGAGCGTATGCCAAAAGAAATGGTAAGATGAATACCATTATGGCTGCCTTTTGGGGTGGAAGTGATTTCCTTTGCTTCATGCAATATGCACTTACTATTAGTATTGGTATTTTCTTGGCGAGAAATGAGATTTTAAGTGCTGCTGATATTGTTGCTTCCTTACTTTTAATGGGTATGCTCATTTGGCCTATGCGAAGCTTAGGAAGAATCATCGCATCCTTTGGTAAGGCAAGTGTTGCTGCTAACCGAATAGATGAAATATTATCTATTCCAGAGGAATATGAGATTAATGGTACATATGTACCTGAGATTACAGGGAAAATAGAATTTAAAAGGGTAACCTTTCAATTTGAGGATGATACTAAGCCACTTCTAAAAGATGTATCATTTGATATAGAAGCCGGACAAACGATTGCTATTGTCGGCAAAACGGGGAGTGGAAAGTCTACCATTTGTAACCTTCTTACTCGCATGCTTGAAATTACAGAAGGAGACATTCTTTTAGATGGTGTTTCTATTAAGGATATTGAAAAAAAACATTTAAGAAAAAATATGAAATTAATTTTACAGGATCCATTCTTATTTTCTAAAACAGTGTATGATAATGTTGCTATTGTAGATCCAAAGCTTCCAACAGAGCGTATTTATGAGGCAGCTAGAACGGCTTCCATTCATCAAGAGATTGAGAAGTTTGAAAGAGGATATAAGACGATTGTTGGAGAAAAAGGAACTACACTTTCAGGTGGTCAAAAACAAAGAATTGCGATTGCTAGAATGTTAGTAGATGAGTCAAATGTAATCATTTTTGATGATTCCTTATCTGCTCTTGATACAAAAACAGACCTTATGATTCGTACCGCTTTAAAGAAAAAGCGTAAGGATCAAACTATGATTATAATTACACATCGCTCTACAACAGCGAAGGAAGCAGATAAAATTATTGTACTAGATCAAGGCTCTGTATCTCAAATTGGTAGGCATGAGGAGCTTGTTTTGCAGGATGGTCTGTATAAGGAGCTTTGGGGAATTCAAGGAGAATTGGAAGAGGAATTTCAAACTATAGTAAAGGAGGGAAACTAGAATGGAAGATTTTGATTATGAACAAGAAGCATTAAATGATATAGACTATCGTTCTAATAATAAAGGTCCTTGGAAAAAAATATTCAAAACGGTATTACTCCATAAGGGTATTGCTATAGGACTAGTAAGCTCTGTCATATTTTTGGCTGTCCTAGATGTTTGTTATCCCTTATTGAACTCTTATGCTATTGCTACCTATTTCGAAAGTGATAATCCCAATCGTTTTGATACGATTTGGCTTACAGTTTCAGCTTATATAGGTGTTAGCTTTGCTTATGGTATCTGTGTGTTTTCTTTCTTATTTTTTGCTGGTAAAGTAGAAATTGAAACTTCCTATGAGCTTAGAAAGGAAGCATATTTAAATTTACAAAAGCTCCCTTTTAGCTATTTTGATAAAACTGCACAAGGATGGATCATGGCACGTGTTACCTCGGATTCTAGAAAGCTAAGTGAAATCATATCCTGGGGGTGTGTGGACTTACTTTGGGGCATATTATCTATGCTTGGAATTTTAGGGGTCTTACTCGTTGTAAATACGATGCTATCTATTATTGTTTTAGTGATATTACCTATTTTAATTTTACTTACTTTAATCATAAGAAGGAAGATGCTTTCAAGCTATCGTGATGCTCGTAAGGAAAATTCTAAGATTACTGCTGCCTATAATGAGGGATTTATGGGGGCAAAGGCTATTAAAAGCTTAGTTATTGAGGAATCTTGTTCTAAGGAGTTTCATAGTAAGGCCTTAGCCTATAAAAAAGCATCTTTACGGGCGGTGTTCTTTTCAGCAATATTTGGGCCTGTCACCTTTATTTTGTGCTACACGGGTGTTGGTGTTACTTTATACTTTGGTGGAAATATGGTCTTAAGTGAAATACTAGAAGCTTCCGTTTTATATCTTTTTATAGATTATACCATTAAATTTTTTGATCCAGTTATCGCTATTTCTCGAGTGATTGGCGACTTTCAACAAGCACAAGCCTCTGCTGAGCGTATTATATCTTTGATAGAGGAAGAACCAGAAATTAGGGATCGTGTAGATGTTATTGAAAAGTATGGAACAATTTTTGAACCAAAAATAGAAAATTTTGAACCTTTGATTGGAGAGGTGGAATTTAAGGATGTCACCTTTAAATATGCAAAGGGAGAAGAGGTATTAAAGAATTTTAATTTACATATTCCAGCAGGATCTAGTGTGGCTTTAGTTGGGCATACAGGAAGTGGTAAATCTACGATAGTTAATTTGATTTGTAGATTTTATGAGCCAACTACGGGAGATATTTTGATTGATGGACACAGCTATAAGGATAGAAGCATTACCTGGCTTCATTCTAATATAGGTTATGTTTTACAAACACCTCAGCTATTTAGTGGTACAATATTAGAAAATGTACGTTATGGTAAATTGGATGCAACAGAGGAAGAAATAAAAAATGCATTAAAAGCAGTGGCTGCTGATGATTTTATTGCTAAGCTAGATGATGGATATCAGGCGTTGGTTGGAGAAAGTGGTTCTAAGCTATCTGTAGGAGAAAGACAGCTGATAAGCTTTGCTAGAGCAATCGTAGCAGATCCAAAAATTTTAGTTTTAGATGAGGCAACCTCCTCTATAGATACACAAACAGAAAGTATGATTCAAAGAGCAGTGGAGCGTGTTATGAAAGGGAGAACCACCTTTATGATTGCTCATAGGCTATCTACAGTAGTAAATGCGGATGTCATTTTAGTAATGAAGGATGGTTCTGTTGTAGAAAGTGGTAAGCATCATGAGCTGTTAATGAAAAAAGGATATTACTTTGAGTTGTATAAAAATCAATTTGCAGAGGATGCTTTACAAAAAATTTTAAATAATTAAGAAATAGAGTAGGAGACTACTCTATTTTGTTTCTTTATGATATAATAACTTTGTATGAGGTATGATTTATGAGGCAAAAAATTGAAAGATATTTAGAAAATTTTCAAAAGGTTATTTCATTAGATGATATGAATGATTTTCATTCCTTATCTAAGGATGAGTTATTTACTAAGCTTTTAGATAATGCAATAATCAAACAAAATATTTCTATTGAAAATAATCAAATTTTGACTGAAATATTGAAGCCTTTAGAAGAAAAAAGGAAGCTTTCTATTGAGGAACGTGCAGATATTGAGTATTTTTTCCAACATCTAAGAAAAGGCTTTGATTCCTTAGATAATGGGATTTTATATCGCTTAAGCAAGCTTTTGCTAGAGGATTCAATCGAACAAAATGATTTAAATAAAATAGTTGAGGGTATCTATTATTTTTCTTATTACGAATATGTGTTACAATCCCTATTTCCAAGAGAAGAGCGTGCTTGCTCCTGGGATAAAATATTAGAATATGAAGAACGCTATGATCAATTGACTACAGAGGGTAAAAAAATCTTCTTGCGATGCTATGGGAATCGAATTCTTTCCAAAGAATACTCCTTTGAGCTTCATAAAGAAATATATGATTTTATTGCACATAAAAAAGAAATTGATCCTAATCCAGATATTCCCTATGATACATATCTTTTTGTTATTGATAAAAATATTTGTAGTGGTATTGAAACCATTCGAAGTGCTGATGTAACAGGTCAACCTGTTTCAGAGGCTTTAATACAGGGAGTTTATACCTCAGCCTGTAGAATCTATGATGATATTGCTAAGGTATCCTCTACAAGTTTTCCAGTATATCAAGAATATGTTTATAGCTATCATGCCATTCGATTTCATAGACACATGATTTCTATTGATGAGTTTTTAACAGAGTTAAAGAGGTTGACAGAAGTTAAGGAAGAGTATACCTTGCAACAGAAAACCTCTGCAATCGTGAAAATGAATGCCTATTGGATTTATTATTTAAGATATAAATATAATTCTCCAGAAGAAATCAAAAAGGAGATTGATTCAACTGTACATGAAATATTAAATTTTATTCGCACGATTAAGCCTTCTGATTATACTAGAAGTATGAATTCTAATATGTTATCCTTTTTACAGACTATTTCTACGTATTATCCCTATGATTTTTTAGAGGATTTATTTATTAAAACGACTACAAAAAGACATACTCCTACGCTTATACATACTCTTTCTGTTGCAGAAATTTCCAAAATACTTACAGAAAGTATGCTAGCAAAAAAGCCAGAATTTTTCTTGGGAATTTTAGAACACTATTCCTTAGAGGATATTCAAATACATAAACAGGAAATTATTGATTTGAGTTATAAAATGGGAATTATGCATGATATAGGAAAGTATTATTGCATACCTGTCATTACTATAAATTATAGAAAATTAGAGGAGGCTGAGTTTCAAACCATTAAGCAGCACCCATTTTGTGGATATAGACTTGCTAAAAATTCAGTTCCAGATCCAATTTGTGATGCTATGCTGTATCATCATTTATGGCATAATCAAAAGGGAGGCTATCCGATGAACAATGCTCCAACCATTAACCAACCTTTAATTGATATATTATCTATCGCTGATAGTATAGATGCAGCGGTTGATTTTTTAGGTAGAAGCTATGCCAAAAGAAAAACTCTTCGAGATTTAGTAGATGAATTTCAAAATTTTAAGGATACAAGATATTCAAAGGATGTCATTGAACTATTTGATAATCCTATTCTTTTTAATAGGATTGAAACCTTTTTAAATGAAGGTAGGCATGAAATTGGCTACAAAGCGTTTTGTAAAGAAGTATAAATTTTTTATAAAACCCAAAATTCGACTTTTTTCTCTCTTTTTTTAAAAATATATCTATCGTTTAGTTTTGATGTATGATATAATCAATTTGTAAGGTAAAGATCGTAGCCCGTCACCCCTTTCTTAAAAATATTACTTTTTAAGGAATAAAAAAACAGTTAAAGCTACAATACGACACTTTTTTCTTATCGGCAATTTTAGCTGTTAAGAAGTTGTTTTGTACTAACAACGTTAAAACTATTTATAAGAAAGGGAAAAGTATAGTTTATAAGTACAATATAAAGTATACGAAAAGAGGAATGAAAATTAGAAAATTATTTTTATGCTTTGTTGCTTTGGCAGCGGTTTTTGGACTAGCTGCATGTAATAGTAGTGCAGCTGTTACAGGAATTACTATTACTGCAAAAGACAACGTTCGGGAAATTAAGGTTGATGAAACACTTCAGCTTACTGCAACTGTGTTTCCTGAAAATGCTGATGTAAAAGATGTTACCTGGTCAACAAGTAACACAAATTTTGCTAGCGTTAGCGATAGCGGACTAGTTAAGGGTTTATCTGCAGGAAATGTTGATATTATTGCAACCTCTGTAGAAAACGAAAGCATTTCTCAAAAATATTCTTTAATCATAAAGAATAAGGATCTAGAAGTAGTAGTTCCTACAGAGGTAAAGATAACTGCTGCAGGAAACGCTACAACTATAAAGGTAGGAGAAAGACTTACTTTGACTGCTGTTGTGTCTCCACAAGGAGCTTCTCAGAGTGTTGATTGGACATCTAGTGATCCTACAATTGCTCAGGTTAGAACGGGTGAAGTTAGTGCATTAAAGGAAGGAAAGGTAACAATTACAGCTACCTGTAAGGATACGCCAACTGTGAAGGGCTCATTAGATTTAGAGGTTGTAAAGGCCACCTCCTCTAATGAAGAATTTGTAGGAATGCCAATTACTTCTCATGCAGATTTTATGGAAGCAGAAAATGATACAAAGGTAAAGGTAAAGGGGATTGTAACCTATGTATGCCCTGAGGACAAATCTTTAGTATCCTACTATATTCAAAATGGAACAGAAGGATTTTATGTGTATCAACAGAATGCAACGCTATATCCAGTAGAGGTTGGCAAATGCTATGAGGTTGGTGGAGCTAAAAAGTATTATCAGGGCAATAATGAAATCGTTAATGTTGAATATTTTAAGGAAAGTAGTGAAAAGCTTACGTATACTTTAAATGAGGTAAAAGGAAAGGATGTTTCCTCTTTAGATGAAATGAAGCCTTATCACAATTCTTATATTAAGGCAGAGGGTATGATTACAAAGACACCAGCTGTATCAGAAAAAGCATTTAGTGTAGATGTTGTTGTTGAGGGTAAAGCAATAGCCCTAAGAGTAGATCCTAAAAATATGAGTGCAGAAGAATTTAGCGCTATTGGGAATTTATTTAAAAATTCTTTGGCAAATACTACCTTAGAATTTAAAGGAATTATGACTGCCTTTGGTTATGGTAAGGCTAGTCCACAAGTTCAGCTATTAAAGGCGTCTGATATTGATGTGAAAGAAGCATCCCCTGCAGACCAATTAGCTGCAATTAAGAATGGCTTACTTATTAAAGTATCTTTAAATGTCGATGTTAATAAATTGACACTTCCAGTTAACGTAGAAGGCTTTAAAGATGTTTCTATTACCTGGACAAGTGATAATGCAGCAGTTGTAAATGCAGCAGATGGAACAGTAAAGCATTTAGAGGCTGATACTGTAGTTACCTTGACGGCAACCTTAAAGCATGCAAAGGATGCAGAGTTGAGTGGAACAAAATCCTTTAAGGTAATTGTTTTAGGTACAGTATTTAATCATGAATTATTAGCTTCATTAGATTGTGAGGATGCATCTACAGAGGGAGGACAATATGGAACCTCTGGAACAAAGCCTAATTATTCTAATAAGGATGGCAATGATGTGGTAGAATTGGGAACGCCTAAGGTTGGATGGTTACTAAAGAATACCTTAATTGCTAAGGATAATAGAACAGATGGTGCTTTTAGTTTGAGAGTTCAAAATAATGCGGATCCTACAAAAGCAGGAAGAGTTGAAATTCAAGTCGCTGGGGAATATAATTTTGTTCAATTTGATGGAACTACCTATAATAATGATGATCCAATTGTATTAGGTGTAGAATACCTAATGGATGGAGCAGAAGCGTGGGTGGATGCAGGATATAGCCTAACTATGGATAATACCTTAACTACCTATCGTATTGCTTTACCAGAAGGATCAAAGCGCGTTGCAATATATATTATTGGGGCAGATGGAAAAAGAGCAAATTTAGATAATATTAAGCTTTTCAAATAGGTAATTGAAAATGAAAAGAAAAGTAGTATGTGTTCTAATTTCTTTCTTAGCTTTATTTAGCTTCGTTGCTTGCAATAAAAAGGAAGAGGTTGCTTTAACGGCAATAGATATAGTAAAAGAGGGACAAACGATTGATGAATTAAATGTATTGGTTGGAGATACCTTTACATTAGATGTAGTTGCTACTCCAGAGGCTTCCGTAGAAATTCTTTGGGAATCCTCTAATCCTGAATTGGTTACAATTTCCTCATCAGGAAGTGTAGATGTAAAGAAGGCTGGAACTTCTGTTATTACTGCTACTTCAGTAAAATACCCATACATTTCTGATAGTATCTATATTGTTTCTAAAAGAAAGGTAGAACAACTTGGTGTTGGAAGTGGATTAACTCCTGAAGACCCTATTTTTCTTGGGAATGAAGGAGAAGATGAACCGATAGAAGTTTACTTCATAGAAATGCAGCATATTTATGCAGATTCCATTTTTATTAAAAAAGGAAATGTAGAGATATTAATTGATGCTGGCTATGAATATGATGGGACATTTGTGAATCAATTGTTAATGGAAAAGGTTGCAGACAGGAGATTAGATGCATTTATGGTATCTCATAGTGATGGGGATCATATTGATGGCATTGCTAAAGCTTTAACAGGCATTGATAATATTTCTTTAATGGTTGATTATGGTGGTGCTGGTGGTGGAAATGTTCTTGCCACAAGGAAGAAATATATTCCTTTAGGAACACAATATCATTCTGCCTATGATTGTGCGAACCATTTAAATGGAGCATCCAATCGCTATTATTTAACAAATGAATTTTATGTAGATATTTTAAATACAGGAAATTATATTACACCTGATAAAACTTCTGCCTCCAATCCTTCTTCTTTAACCGTTTTGTTCACTTATAAAGATTTCAAATTCTTCTCAGGAGGAGATTTGACGAGTGAAAGTGAAAAATCATTAATGAGAAATGAAAATCTTCCAGAGGTTACCTTATATAAGGCATCTCATCATGGCTCACATGGTTCTAATTCACAGGAGCTTTTAAATACCTTAAATCCAAAGGCTGTAGCTATTTCAGCAGCTCGTGCAGATCGATATGGCGTACCACCAAGTGGACCTCAAAAAGGTAAGGATTATAATTTGAATGCCGCATCTGGCCATCCTGCAGCGGCAGCAATAGAACGTATTTATAAGGCGCCAAATATTTCTAGTAGCTTAAATGTGTATTGGAATGCTGTAAATGGCACAATGAAGTTTACTTCATATGGAGAGGATAGTGTTACCTTTAGTGGTTCTCCTACTATGAAAGGCTATTATGATTTAACTCTTACAAATAATGTAGGTGTTTGGAGCGATACCTTAAATGACTATGAGAACAAGGTAACAGGAGAAGAAAATAAAAAGCTTCATGAGACTAAGGTGTTTGAATTTAGAAACTATATTCAGTATTTGCCGACTTGGGCAAAAGAGGAATATTTTCCTAATTATACAGCTTAAATAAGCTGTAAATTTAAGAGATGTGTATAGCATTATACGCATCTCTTTTTTGTAAGCTTCAGTATCTAATATTTGTGCACTTTTGTTTAAAATTTTTTAACTCCTTGCACAATTTTACAAGAAAAAAATTAAAATTTTATTGACTTAAAGACAAAGTTAATATATAATATTAAAATGCGATTTGTTGCTTTTGTAGCACTTTTTGCTTATTAAAATCATAGATTTTATCTTAAATTTCATCGCTTTTTGCGATTAATATACATTTTTCGTGGGGATCAAAGGAAGGTTTAGAGACAGCCGGATTGCGTTATACGAAGCCTTATGGTAGTCTCAATACTTAGAAAGGAAATAAGAAAGGTATTTTATGAATTACAAGAATGTAAACTATGGTAAAAAATCTGTACGTCGTAATTATTCAAAAATTCGTACAGAGGTAGAATTGCCAGATCTCATTGAGATTCAAACAAAATCCTTCGACTGGTTTGTGAATGCAGGCTTAGAGGAATTATTTAAGGATATTTCTCCTATAACTTCATTTAATGGCGATTTAAAGCTATCCTTTGGTGAACATCATTTTGAAAATCCTAAATTTTCTATTGTGGATTGTAAATTGAGAGATGTTAACTTTGCTCGTCCTTTGAAGGTGAATGTGCGTTTGGAAAATGCACAAACTGGTGAGGTTTTAGAACAAGAATTATTTATGGGGGATATCCCTTATATGACACCAGTTGGTACCTTTATAATTAATGGTGCTGAGCGTGTAATTATTTCTCAGATTGTTCGTTCCTCTGGTGTATATTATGCTAAGGAAATTGATAAAAAAACTGGAGATACAAAATATACAGGTACAGTCATTCCAACACGTGGTGCATGGATAGAATACGAGATGGGATCTAAAAATGTTTGGTATGGTAAATTAGATCGATCTAAGAAAATCCCTTTGACCACTGTATTTCGTTCCTATGGTTTATCTACAAATGAGCAAATTATAAATTTATTTGGTGATAGTGATAATCTACAAGCAACCTTTGAAAGAGATACAACTACAAATGCAGAAGAAGCTGCCATTGAGGTTTATTCTAAACTCCGTCAAGGTGAAAAGGTACCAGTTGATGGAGCACGTAGCTTAATTGTACAACGTTTATTTGATGATCGTCGCTATGATTTACAAAAAGTTGGACGCTTTAAGTATAATGTTAAGCTAGATGTTTTACAACGAGCAAAGGGTTTGGAGCTTGCTCAGGATGTTATTGCAAAGGAAGATATTCTTGATGAAGCTACAGGAGAGGTTTTATTTGTTAAGGGAACTAAAATTGCTAGCTATGGAGATGTTGTTCAGGGAGAGGTTTTAGAACGCTTAAAGCTTGCAAGAGCAGCATTCCGTGAAAAGATTGATTTAAATAATACACTTTGTGATGATCCTATGAATGAAATATTAACTGTTACAGTGGTTCGTCATGATGAGTCTAATGTTGTTAAAATTATTGGTAATGATCAAAGAGAAACCTCTTTACATATTACAATGTCTGATATACTTGCTTCTGCAAGCTATTATTTGAATTTATATCAAAATGTTGGTACCTTAGATGATATTGATCACTTAGGAAATCGTCGTTTGAGATTAATTGGAGAGTTACTTAAGAATCAGTTTAGAATTGGATTTGCGAAGCTAGAGAAGAATATTCTAGATCGTATGTCAACTGTTGAGGTTCATGAGGCAACCCCTCAAAACCTTATTAACATTAAGCCTTTAACCTCATCCTTGAAAGAGTTCTTTGGCTCAAGCCAATTATCTCAGTTCATGGATCAAATTAATCCTCTTGCAGAGATTACACAAAAGCGTCGTATTTCAGCATTAGGTACTGGTGGTATTGCTCGTGATCGAGCTGGTGTAGAAGTACGTGACGTTCATAATTCACACTATGGACGTATGTGCCCTATTGAAACACCAGAAGGACCATCTATTGGGTTGATTACATCTTTAGCTACCTATGCAAAGGTTAATGAATATGGCTTTATTGAAACTCCTTATTTTCTTGTGAAAGAGGATAAAGAGGGAAGAAAATATGTTTCTAATGAAAAGGTATATCTTTCTGCAGATAAGGAAGAGGGGCTTGTAATTGCCTCTGCTTCTACAAAGCTAGATGCGGAAGGACATATTATTGATGAAAAGGTAATTGGACGTCGTAACGGAGAAACCGAAATGGTAAATCCAGAGGAAGTGGATTATATGGACGTATCTCCTAAGCAGATAGTTTCTGTAGCTGCTGCTTGTGTTCCATTCCTAGAGCATGATGATGCAACTCGTGCCCTAATGGGTGCAAACATGCAACGTCAGGCAGTTCCAATTATTAATCCTGAAAGTCCTATTGTTGGTACTGGTATGGAATATAAGGCTGCAAAAGATTCAGGGTCTGCTTTAATAGCTACTATGCCTGGTGTTGTGCAATATGTTGATGCAAAAAAGATTATTGTAAAGGAAGATAGTGGTGAATTACATCGCTATGATTTATATCAATTCCTACGTTCCAATTCAGCTACTGCAATAATGCAGCGTCCTATTGTTGTTCCAGGAGAAAGAGTAGATCGTGGAGATATAATTGCTGATGGTCAGTCTATGAAGAATGGAGAGCTTGCCTTAGGACGTAATGTTCGCATTGCCTTCATGACATGGGAGGGCTATAACTTTGAGGATGCCGTCATAATGAGTGAAAAGATGGTTTATGATGATGTATATACCTCAATTCATATTGATGAATTTTCTGTTGAATGTCGTGATACAAAGCTAGGTAAGGAAGAGTTTACCTATGAAATCCCTAATGTGAAGGAAGAGACTAAGAAGAATCTTGATGAGCGTGGTATCGTTATTCCTGGTACAGAGGTTAAGGAAGGAGATATCCTAGTTGGTAAAATCACACCAAAGGGTGTTACTGATCCAACTCCAGAGGAAAGACTACTTTTAGCTATCTTTGGTGAGAAGAGTAGAGATGTACGTGATACCTCCTTGCGTGTTCCACATGGTGGTGGAGGTGTTGTTCAATCTATTCAACATTTCTCTAAGGCAAAGGGAGATGATTTGGCTCCAGGTGTTAATGAAGTAGTTCGTATTTATATTGTTCAAAAGCGTAAGATACAGGTTGGAGATAAGATGGCTGGACGTCATGGTAACAAGGGTGTTATCTCTAATATTTTACCTTTAGAGGATATGCCTTTTACTGCTGATGGTCATCCAATTGATATTATGCTAAATCCTCAGGGCGTTCCATCTCGTATGAATATAGGACAGGTATTGGAATTACATTTAGGAATTGCTGCTAAGAAGCTTGGTATTCAGGTTGCAACACCAGTATTTGATGGTGCTACAATTGAGGATATTGAAGCAATTATGGCAGAAGCAGGTATGGCTCCTGATGGAAAAGAAACACTTTATGATGGTAGAACTGGTGAAGCATTTGAAAATAAGATAACTGTAGGTATAATGTACTTCGTTAAGCTTAGCCACATGGTTGATGACAAGCTACATGCAAGAAATGTTGGACCATATACGCTAGTAACACAGCAGCCTATGGGTGGTAAAGCTCAAAATGGTGGACAACGTTTTGGAGAGATGGAGGTTTGGGCACTTGAGGCTTATGGTGCTGCAAATACATTGCGCGAAATGTTGACAGTTAAATCAGATGACTTAGTTGGTAGAGACCGTGTATTTGACGCTATTGTGGATGGTAAACCTATTCCTGAATCTTCTATTCCTGAATCCTTCAGAGTATTAACACGTGAATTACAGGCATTAGGTATTCATGTTGAATTGATGAATGAAAAGGATGAAAATGAAGTAAATCGTTCAATTGTTGATTTGAAAATAAGAGAGACAGTTCGTTAATGGAGGGAAAACAATGAGTACACAATATAAATATATTAAAATTGGTTTAGCCTCTCCAGAAGAAATTTTATCATGGTCTCATGGTGAAGTTTTAAAGCACGAAACCATTAATTATCGTACTTTAAAGCCAGAACCAGATGGACTATTCTGTGAGAAGATTTTTGGTCCCCAAAAGGATTATCAGTGTGCGTGTGGTAAATCCAAGAGAAATACAGACAAAGGAAAAATTTGTGACAAATGTGGTGTTGAAATAACAGAGGCTAAGGTTCGTAGAGAAAGACTTGGTCATATTACTTTAGCAAGCCCTGTAGTTCATACATGGTTCCTAAGAAATAGCTCCTCTCCACTAGCTACACTTTTAGATATTAAAACAAAGGATTTAGAAGAGATTGTTTATTTGGCTTCCTATATTGTTATCTCAGCAGATAAGGATACAGGATTAGTAAAAAAACAAATTTTAACGGAAAGTGAATATTCTGTTAAAAGTGAACAATATCCTTCAAAGTTTAAAGCCTTAACTGGTGCTGAGGCTGTTAAAACACTATTAAAAGAAATAGATTTAGAGAAGGAAGAAAAAATTTTAAGAAGAAAGCTTAAAAGCTCATCAAAACAACGTCGCGATCGTGTAATTAAGCGTTTAGAGATTATTGAATCCTTCTTACAATCAGATAATAAGCCTGAATGGATGATATTAGAGGTATTACCTGTAATACCACCTGATTTACGTCCTATGGTTCAGCTAGAGGGTGGTCGTTTTGCAACTACAGATTTAAATGATTTATATCGTCGTATATTAAATCGTAATAATCGTTTAAAGAAGCAATTTGAGCAAAATGCTCCTCACCTAATTACTAAGAATGAAAAGCGTATGCTTCAGGAAGCAGTAGATGCTTTGATTGATAATTCAAAGCGTGGTAAAAAAGCTGTTGTTGAAAAGAATCATCACTTAAAGAGCTTGTCAGATATGCTTCGCGGTAAGCAGGGACGTTTCCGTCAGAATCTACTTGGAAAGCGTGTTGATTATTCTGGACGTTCTGTTATTGTTGTTGGACCATCTTTAAAAATGTATCAATGTGGTATTCCTAAGGAGATGGCATTAACTCTATTTAAGCCATTTGTTTTAAGAGAATTAATCAAGGCTGGGAATAGTATTGCAGTTGCTTCTAAGGCATGTGATAATCAGGATGATAGTGTGTGGTCTATTCTAGAAGAGGTTATTCGTGAGCATCCTGTATTATTAAACCGTGCTCCTACACTTCACCGTTTAGGTATTCAAGCATTTGAGCCTGTATTGATTGAAGGAAAGGCAATTCGTCTTCACCCATTAGTATGTACCCCATTTAATGCAGACTTCGATGGAGACCAGATGGCAGTCCATGTACCTCTTTCTTTAGAGGCTCAGGCTGAGGCGCGCTTATTGATGCTTGCATCAAATAACATTTTAAATCCAAAGGATGGTAAACCGGTTGTTACCCCTTCTCAGGATATGATATTAGGAAACTATTATTTGACTCTTGAAAGAAAGGGTAGACCTAATGAGGGACATTTCTACAAGGATTTTGATGAAGCTTACATGGCGTATAAGAATGATAATATTACACTACATACTCGTATTTTTGTAGATCCTTCTTATTTATCTGCAGAGAAATTTGCAAATAATAAGGGACAGGGTAAGTATTTATTTACTACCTTAGGTAAAATGATTTTTAATAGCATCTTACCAGATGAATTCCCATACTTAAATGAACCAACTGAAGAGAATCTTTGTATAGCTACACCTAATAAATATTTCTTGGATTTTTCTAATCCTGAAAATACGTATGAAGCTTTATTAGCTCGTGAAGAGGTACAACCATTTAAAAAGAAAAATATTGCAAGAATAATTGCAGAAGTATTTAAAAGATTCCAAATTACAGAAACCTCTAGAATGCTTGATCGTATCAAAGATTTAGGATTTAAATATTCTACTATTGCAGGATTAACCATTTCTGCTGCTGACGTATTGGATTACCAAGGTAAGCAGGTTCGTATTTCTGAAGCTGATAAAAAGATTGATGAGATTACCTTAATGTACAATTTAGGTCAGTTAACGAATAAGGAGCGTAAAAAGCTAGTTGAAAAAGAATGGAGCGATGCTCGTAATGAGATTCAAGATGGATTATGGGCGGAGCTAGCTAAGCAAAAGGATAATCATATCTTTATGATGTCTGATTCTGGTTCACGTGGTAATGCTTCTAACTTTGCTCAGCTTGCAGGTATGCGTGGATTGATGGCTAACACTGCTGGAGAAACGATTGAGGTTCCAGTAAAAGCAAACTTCCGCGAAGGATTAACAGTATCCGAATTCTTTATTTCCACTCATGGTTCAAGAAAGGGTTCAACAGATACGGCCTTAAAGACAGCAGAATCTGGTTATTTAACTCGTCGTTTAGTAGACGTATCTCAGGATGTAATCATTTCTACTATAGACTGTGGAACAGAAAAGGGAATGTATGTTGAAGATATCATAGATGAGGGTGGCAAGGTTGTAGTTACTGTTGCTGATCGTGTTATTGGACGCTTTGCTGCAAAGGATTTAGTTCATCCAGAAACAGGAGAATTGATCTGTAAAAGAAATGAATTATTTACAGAGGAAATGGCCTCTATTATTTCTAATGCTGGAATTAAGTCTGTTGCGATTAGAACAAACTTAACCTGTGATGCAAAAACAGGTGTATGTATGATGTGTTATGGACGTAACCTTGCAACGAATAAGGTTGTAGAGGTTGGAGAAGCTGTTGGTACAGTTGCTGCACAATCTATTGGTGAGCCTGGTACACAGTTAACCATGCGTACCTTCCATACAGGTGGTGTTGCTTCTGCAGCCGATATTACACAGGGTCTTCCACGTGTACAGGAATTATTTGAAGCTCGTAAGCCTAAAGGTAAAGCAACTATTTCTGAAATTGATGGTGTTGTTGATGATATTCAGAAAACGAAGAATGGTTTAGCTATTACTATTATGAATGATACGGAGGAAAAGAACTATACCGTTGATGCTACATCTGAGCTATTGGTTAGTGTTGGCAGTGAAATTCATCGTGGAGAAAAGCTGATGAAGGGTTCTATTCATCCTAAGGAATTGCTACGTATCAAGGATGCTGAGGCTGTTCAAAAATATATTGTTGAAGAGGTTCAAAAGGTTTATCGTTCTCAATCTGTGGAAATATCAGATAAGCACATCGAAATTATTGTTCGTCAAATGATGCGTAAGCTTATCGTGGTTCAAGAGGGAGACACAGAATTATTGCCAGGAAGAGATGTTTCTATTAATGAATATAGAGATGCTTGTGCTAAAGTCTTTGCTGAAGGTGGTACTCTTCCAACAGCAAAACCATTATTGCTAGGTATTACTAAGGCGGCTCTTGCTTGTCAGTCCTTCCTATCAGCATGTTCTTTCCAAGAAACCACTAGAATTTTAACCCAAGCTGCTATTCAGTCTAAGACGGACTATTTGGTTGGTTTAAAGGAAAATGTTATTATTGGTGGACTTATTCCTGCTGGAACAGGTGTCTTATTTGAGGATGAATTTGAATGTGAACATCGTCCAGAGGATGAGAATATCTATCAAGAAATTAATGAACAAATTGAACAAGATAAGTCTTTAGAGGATGAAGAGGACTTAGATGACGAGTTTGTTACAGACGAATATCTTGATGAATTAGATGCTTCTTTAGATGAGGTAGAAGAAATAGAATAACTTTTAAAAGGATGTCCTTAAATTTAAAAATAAAAAAGGATATCCTTTTTTATTTAAGCATCTGTAATTTAAACTGCCAAAAAACTCCAAAATTTTTGCCGTTGTTTCCCGTGTCACTTTTATTTTTTCTTATTTTGTGGTAAAATATTGCAGAAAAAGGAGAAATTTTGTATGGCGAAGGATACAAGTGTAGATTTAAGGAATCAGGTAATATATCAGGTATTTCCTAGGCAATTTTCTGATACTGCGAATTTTAAGGGAGTCACAAAGGAGCTAGATCGTATTCAAAAATTAGGAGTTGATATTTTATATTTATTACCAATTCACCCCATTGGAAATTTCCATAAAAAGGGGACATTAGGATGTCCATATTCTATTATGGATTATCGTAAAATCAATCCAGATTTAGGAACAATGAAAGACTTTAAAGAATTAATATCTGAGGCTCATAAACGGGATATTAAGGTAATGATAGATATTGTTTTTAATCATACATCGAAAGATTCGTATATTTTGAATGCTCATCCTGAATGGATGTTTAGAAAAAATGGAGAAATCAGCAGTAAGGTAGGAGATTGGTGGGATGTGACAGATTTAGATTTTTCAAATTTAGCTTTGTGGAATGAATTGTTACGTGTTCTAAGATACTGGGCTAAGCAAGGTATAGATGGTTATCGGTGTGATGTCGCTTCAATGATTCCGCTAGATTTTTGGATTCTTGCGAGAAAGGAATTAAAGAAAATCAATTCTAATTTTATTTTACTAGCTGAATCCATAGATTTTAATTTTATAAAAGAAATAAGAGATGCTGGCTTTGATGCAGCTTCAGATTGTGAGCTATATCAGGCCTTTGATATGGAATATGACTATGATATATGGAGCTTATATGATAAATTTTTAAAAACAAAAGAGGGGTTAAAGGATTGGGTAAAAGGATTAAAATGTCAGGAGTCTTTATACCCCAAGAACTATATAAAGGTTCATGCTTTAGAAAATCATGATCGAGAACGTATTACGAATTTTATTCAAGATGAAGCACAATTAAAAAACTTTACTGCTTTAATTTATTTATTAAAGGGGGCAACCTTTCTTTATGCAGGGCAAGAAGCCTGCGATAAAAAAATGGAAAGCCTGTTTGATTTAGATCCGATAGATTGGTCTACTTTAGGTAAGTATGGCATGTCAGAGTTTATGCGGCGCTGTTACCAAATAAAAAAAGATCCAATCGTATTAGAGGGAATTTATAAAATACATGATACAGATCAAGATGTGATTCATTTGACCTATTGTTTTGGAAAAGATGTTTTAGAATGTATTTTTAATATGGGGAATGTTGAAGGCAGTATTAGTACAACACTTTTAGATGGTAGATACATTAATATTATAAATGATGAAATGCTAGAGATAAAGGATGGTAAGCTAACAATAGATAAAAATCCAGTAGTGATGAAAGGACAGAATACATTTTTAATATTAAAATAATAATGTATCAAAAGGGGAAAGCTTTAGGAATTGAAATCCCTTTTTCTTTTTATCTCATAATTATAATAAGTTTAGAATAAAAAAAGGATGCTTTTAGCATCCGAAATAATCAAATGGCACCCGGTGCGAGAATCGAACTCACAATTTAATCTTAGGAGGATCACGTTATATCCATTTAACTAACCAGGCAGACACTCCATATTATACCAAAATTAACAAAACTTTACTAGATAGAAAATAAAAAAAGCCTATTTTCTTTAAAAATAAGCATTTTCAAACACACAAAGTCGTGTGTTTCCACAGCAAACACAAATTAATTTTTTTTAAAAATATATTGAAATATCAATAAATTTAAAGTACACAAAGTCGTGTGTACGTAAGAAAAGTAAAAAAACAATAAAAAATAACAAAAATACATTGACATATATATTTTTTTTGATATAATCAAAATGCTGTGCCAAATATCTTATTATAAGATATGGTATAAATTAAGTTATCCTAAAAGATGGATAGAAAGGAGCTTTCAATATGCCAACTATTGAACAATTAGTACGTAATGGAAGAACAAATAAGGTTTTCAAGTCTAAATCTCCAAGCTTAGGAATTGGATTTAACACTTTAGAGAAAAAATATACAAAACTTCCATCACCTCAAAAGCGTGGAGTTTGTACACGTGTTACTACTATGACACCTAAGAAGCCAAACTCAGCTTTACGTAAATATGCCAGAGTTCGTTTGACTAACGGAATAGAAGTTACTGCTTATATTCCTGGTATTGGTCATAGCCTTCAGGAGCATAGTACAGTATTAATTCGTGGTGGACGTGTTAAGGATTTACCAGGTGTTCGTTATCATATAATTCGTGGTGCCCTAGATACTACTGGAGTTGCTAATAGAATGCAAAGTCGTTCTAAATATGGTGCAAAGCGCCCAAAACAAAAATAAAAATTAAAATTTAAAGGAGGAATCGCTCATGCCTCGTAAGGGACATATTGCAAAAAGAGATGTGCTTCCAGATCCTATATATAATTCTAAGGTAGTAACTAGAACTATCAATACAATTATGTTAGATGGTAAAAAAGGAACCGCACAAACAATTTTATATGGTGCTTTTGACCGTGTTAAAGAAACGACTGGACAAGATCCATTAGAAGTATTTACAAAAGCATTAGAAAACATTATGCCAGTTTTAGAAGTTAAGAGCCGTCGTATAGGTGGTCAAAACTATCAGGTACCTGTAGAAGTTAGACCTGAAAGAAAACAAACCCTAGGATTAAGATGGTTAATCAAATACGCTCGTCTTCGTAACGATAAAACAATGGAAGAAAAACTAGCTAAGGAAATTATGGATGCCGCAAATGGTGTTGGTGGTGCTTGTAAAAAGCGTGAAGATACTCATAAGATGGCTGAAGCTAATAGAGCCTTTGCACATTATCGTTGGTAAAATTAGTAGGAGAGAGATTATTTATGCCTAGAGAATTTACATTACAAAAAACTCGTAATATTGGTATCATGGCTCATATTGATGCTGGTAAGACGACAACTACGGAACGTATTTTGTTCCATACGAAAAAAATCCACAAGATTGGAGAAACACATGATGGTGCTGCAACAATGGACTGGATGGCTCAGGAGCAGGAGCGCGGTATTACAATTACCTCCGCTGCAACGACAGCTATCTGGAGAAATTATAGAGTAAACATCATTGATACTCCAGGACACGTAGATTTTACAGTTGAGGTTTCTCGTTCTCTTCGTGTTCTTGATGGTGCTGTTACAGTATTAGATGGTCAAGCAGGAGTTGAACCACAAACTGAAACTGTATGGCGTCAGGCTACAGATTATAATGTACCACGTATAGTATTTGTAAACAAAATGGACAAAATCGGTGCTGATTTTGAATATTCAGTAAATACAATTCATGACCGTTTAGGTGCTGTAGCTGCTGCCGTACAATGGCCAATTGGTGCTGAGGATCAATTTAAAGGTCAAATCGATTTAGTTGAAATGAAGGCGTATCTTTATGATGGAAATCCAAATGAAGATTTTAAGGAAGTAGAGATTCCAGCTGACTTAGTAGATTTAGCGAATGAAAAAAGAGAATTATTAATAGATACATTATCTCAATTTGATGATGATTTAGCTATGTTATATTTAGAGGGTGAAGAAATTCCTAAAGATTTGATTAAGTCTGTGATTCGTAAAACTACCCTTGGTGTTCAATTTTTCCCTGTTTTCTGCGGATCAGCATTCAAAAATATGGGTGTTAAAAAGATGCTAGATGGAGTTATTGATTATTTACCAGCTCCTACTGATATTTCAGCCACCAAAGGCACGGATAGTAAGGGAGATGAAGTTGATATTCATCCAACAGATGATGCTCCATTTGCTGCCTTAGCTTTCAAGGTAGTAGCAGACCCATTTGTAGGAAGATTAACCTATTTCCGTGTATATCAAGGTCATATTTCTTCAGGCTCTTATATTAGAAATACAACTAAGGATTCTAAGGAACGCTTAGGACGTATTGTACAAATGCATGCAAACCACAGAGAGGAAATCAAAGAGGTTTATGCTGGAGATATTGCAGCTGCAGTTGGTTTCAAAAATACAACTACAGGTGACACTCTATGTGATGAGAAATATGAAATTATTCTTGAGAAGATGGTATTCCCTGAACCAGTTATTAATGTAGCTGTTGAACCAAAAACAAAAGCAGACCAAGAAAAAATGTCTACGGCATTATCTAAGCTAGCTGAAGAAGATCCTACATTTAGAACCTATACTGATCCAGAAACTGGACAAACCATTATCGCAGGTATGGGTGAGCTTCACTTAGACATTATTGTTGACCGTATGAAAAGAGAATTCAATGTAGTAGCAAATGTAGGTGCTCCACAGGTATCTTACCGTGAAACAATTACACAAGCCGCTGAATGTGAAGGTAAATTTATTCGTCAGTCTGGTGGACGTGGACAATATGGTCATGTTTGGATTAGATTTGAACCAAATCCAGACAAAGGATATGAATTTATTGATAAGGTTGTTGGAGGTACTGTTCCAAGAGAATATATCCCTGTCGTTGATAAAGGATTACAGGAGGCACTTCCAAATGGTGTTTTAGCAGGATATCCTATGATTGATGTTAAAGCAACATTATTCGATGGATCTTATCATGAGGTTGACTCCTCTGAAATGGCCTTTAAGATAGCTGCATCTATGGCTTTAAAGGTTACGAAGGATAAATGTAAGCCTGTATTATTAGAGCCAATCATGGAAGTTGACGTTACTGTTCCTGAGGAATATGTAGGAAATGTTATTGGAGATCTTACAAGCCGTCGTGGACGCCTTGATTCCCAGGAAAAGCGTGGAAATGGTATGAAAATTCGTGCTTATGTTCCATTAGCAGAAATGTTTGGTTATGCAACCTCTCTTCGTTCAAATTCTCAGGGACGTGGGAACTTCATTATGCAAACACATCATTATGAAGCAGTTCCAAGAAATATTCAAGAAGAGATTATAAAGAGTAGAGCGTAATTTTTAACATTCTACTTGCAAACCCTTGCCAATTAGGGTAAAATATATATTGGTAAAATAAGAAAAATTTAAAAAATAAAAATTAGGAGGACCATTTAAAATGGCAAAGGAAAAATTTGTACGTACCAAACCACATGTTAACATTGGTACAATTGGACACGTAGATCATGGTAAAACTACTTTAACTGCAGCTATTACTACCATTCTTTCTAAGAAAGGTTTAGCACAGGCTAAAGACTATGCTCAGATTGACGCTGCTCCAGAAGAAAAAGAGCGTGGTATTACAATTAATACTGCACACGTTGAATATGAAACTGAAAATCGTCACTATGCACACGTTGACTGCCCAGGACATGCCGACTATGTAAAGAACATGATTACTGGTGCTGCTCAGATGGACGGTGGTATTTTAGTTATTGCTTCAACTGACGGACCTATGGCTCAGACTCGTGAGCATATCTTACTTGCTCGTCAGGTAGGTGTACCTAGATTAGTTGTATTCTTAAATAAGTGTGATATGGTTGATGATGAAGAATTAATCGACTTAGTTGAAATGGAAACTCGTGAATTATTAAGCGAATATGATTTCCCAGGTGATGATATTCCTATTATCCGTGGTTCTGCATTAAAGGCTTTAGAGGGTGATGCAGCTTGGGTTGGCAAGATTGAAGAATTAATGGCTACTGTTGATGAATATATTCCAACTCCAGTTCGTGATACTGATAAGCCATTCTTAATGCCAATTGAGGACGTATTCACTATTACAGGTCGTGGTACAGTTGTTACTGGACGTGTTGAGCGTGGACAAGTTCGCGTTGGTGATCAAGTAGAAATTATTGGTATTAGAGATACTCAAACTTCAGTTGTTACTGGTGTTGAAATGTTCCGTAAGCTATTAGACTATGCAGAAGCTGGAGATAATATCGGTGTATTACTTCGTGGTATTAACCGTGATCAAGTTCAACGTGGTCAAGTATTAGCAAAACCAAAATCAGTTACTCCTCATAAGAAGTTTACTGCACAGGTTTACGTATTATCTAAGGATGAGGGTGGTCGTCATACTCCATTCTTCTCTAACTATCGTCCACAATTCTATTTCCGTACTACAGACGTTACTGGTATTATTACTTTAGCTGCTGGTACTGAAATGGTTATGCCTGGTGATAATACTACAATGACTGTTGAATTAATTCATCCAATTGCTATGGAGCAAGGTACTAAGTTCTCTATCCGTGAGGGTGGACATACTGTTGGTGCAGGTTCTGTTGTAGATATTCTTGAATAGTCTATAATGAAATTAAAATATCAAGGTGATGTTTCTTGCATTGCCTTTTTATTTTTTATAGTATATAATTATTGAACAAGTGGTATTACATAGAAATAATGCATATCTCTACCCACTTGTATTGAAGCAATTATGAATAACGAAAAAGAGACGTAACATATTTTAAAAATCTACAACATATCCTTAAAAAAGATGAGAAATTTATATTTTTTGTGGTATAATGAAATGAGGCATAAAATGAGAAAAAATGTTATTAAAATTCTTTTTATGGTATTTGTAATTGGATGGATGGGAATGATTTTTTATTTTTCGCATCAGACAGGAGTACAATCCTCCTCTATGAGTAGTAAAATAACAAATAAAATATTACATTTATTTATTTCCTCTTACGATGATTTACCTTTAAATGAACAAACAGAGATTTTTAAAAATGCATCTTTTGTTATACGCAAGCTGGCACATTATTTTGAATATGCCATATTAGGATTGTTATTATTTTTTGCCATTTACAATTTCACCAATAAGCGAGGAATTGTATTTTCTTTAAGCATTGGCATTGGTGTTTTATATGCTATTAGTGATGAAGTTCATCAATCCTTTATTGGAGGAAGAGCTCCAATGGTTTTAGATGTTTTTATAGATTCCTGTGGTGTATTAACTATGCTATTATGTATTGAAATATTTTTGACAATTAAAAATTCGGTTAAGAAAAGGTAGTATTATGATTGACACACATTCCCATTTATTTGATGAAGCCTTTCAATTAGATATAAAAGATTGTATTGAAAGATGTAGAGAAGTAAATATTAATAAGGTAATCTTGGTTGGCTTTTCCCATCAAACAAATCAGCAAGCTTTTGAACTAGCTCAAGAGTATCCTCTCTTTTATCCTACAGCTGGTTTACATCCAAGCGAGGCCTCTAAAAATTATAAAGAAGATCTTCTGTATTTAGAAGAATTTATAAAAAAGCATAAGATTTATGCTATCGGAGAATGTGGATTAGATTATCATTATGGAAAAGATAATATTCATGAGCAAAAAAAATTATTTCAAGGTCAGATTGAACTTGCAATACAATATCAATTACCTTTAATTATTCACATGCGAGAGGCAACGCAAGATACTTTTGATATTTTAAAGGAATATAAAGGAAAAATTCGTGGTGTTATGCATTGCTATAGTGGCTCTAAAGAAATGGCAGAAGAATTTATAAAATTAGGATTTTACATCTCCTTAGGTGGACCTGTGACCTTTAAAAATGCGAAGGAAGCCAAACGGATTGCTGAGGAAATAGATTTGAAATCCCTTTTAATAGAAACAGATTGTCCCTATTTGGCACCAGTACCTTATCGTGGGAATAGAAATGAATCAAGCTATGTACTTGAGGTTGCAAAGCAAATTGCAACGCTGCGAGGAATGTCTGTTCAGCAAATAGAGGAAATTACAGAACAAAATGCTATAAAACTTTTTTCATTGGAGGAAAAGATATGAAAAAAATAAGAAAATGGATAAGCTTGGGATTAGTTATCGTTTGCTTGGGAATTTTTACAGGATGTGGGCTTTTTTCTAGCTCAGAAAAGGAGCCAACTAAAATTGAAAAGGAAATAGTTGAAATACAAAGTACAATTACAGAGACTTATAAAAAAATTTCAACTGGATGTGTAGGGATTTATGCAACTTCTGGGGATTCAGGTTCTGTAGGTTCTGGTGTCGTTTATAAAGAGGATAAGGGCATCTATTATGTAGTTACGAATCATCACGTTATTGAAGGGATGCGTACTGTACGTGTATATCGTGGTGGTGCAAAATATTTTAAAGCTACTGTCATAGGAAGTGATCCTAAAAATGATTTGGCTGTTTTGACTTTTTCTTTAGATTTATTTGGTGGATCTGAGGTTTATGTACAAGATATATTTAATTATGAAGATGAAATTGTAACTGTTGGTCAAACAGTTATGGCTATAGGATGTCCTTTAGGCTTAGAAAACTTTAATACTCTAACTACAGGTGTTGTATCAAGAATTACGAAAAATGAGATACAAACCAATGCAGAAATAAATCCAGGAAATTCTGGTGGTGGATTATTTAATGCATCTGGTAGACTTATAGGTATAAATAGTTCAAAAGAGGTATTTACACAAAGTAATGAAGATGGTGTTATCATAGATATCCCAGTAGAAGGATTAGGGTATGCAATTTCATTAAATGTAGTAAAAAAATGTATCACAGATATTGAGAGTAAGAAAACAGTAATTGAACGACCACTTTTAGGAGTGACAGTACTACCAGTTAATCGTTATTTGCCTACTCAGGAATCAGAATCCTATATACCTTTATTACCAAATACAATGGATGCAGGAGTTATTGTAACTAATTTATCTAATGGAGTTGCTAAAAAGGCTGGTGTTTTGGTCAACGATATTTTATTAAAAGCAAATGGCACAGATATAGTTACAACCTTAGATTTATCTAATATTCTGAACTTATTACTAGCTGGAGATAAGCTGACTTTAGAGGTATATCGGACCTCTGAACAAAAAACTGTGACAATTGACATTACTTTAGAATAAAAAAGAGGTAGCAGAATATTTTTTCTGCTATTTTCTTTATTTGTCTTATCAATCCTACTTTGCTTTTACATATACTAAATTAGGGGTGATATCATGGCAAACACTTGTTGTAATAATACCAATACGACAACAACAAATAATTGTAATACACCTTGCGGTGGCGGCTTTGCATTTATTTTAGTACTATTTATCTTAGTTATACTTGTCGGTGCTGCTTGGGCATATTAATTTATAAATATATTAATATTGTAAGCCTAAAGAATTGTTCTTTGGGTTTTTATTTTTTTAAGAAATAAGAGTGGATTTTTTTGAAGAAAAAAAACATATTTTTATCCATTAGAAAAATCTAGGTGAATTTTAAGTATCATGTGAATATAAGGGTTGTAAATTCTAAACTTTTTGTATGGATTTTCAAGGTATGGTCAACATACATAGACACTATTTTTTCGCTCAGTTCTTTTGCATCTTTTTTAACATAATTTGGGCGAATGTCTATGTAATAGCTTTTTAGGAAGCTATAAAACATGTTCTTTATGTTTTTTTATTTTCTTTCTATTGGTTTTGTGTTATCATATAGGAAACATATAAAAGGAATGATAAGAATGCAGACAGATTTAGAAATAGCCCAAGAAGCTAAAATATTACCCATTGAACAAATTGCTTCTCAGTTAGGATTAAAAAATGAGGATTTAGAGCTATATGGTAAATTTAAAGCCAAAATTCATTTAGATGCTGTGAAAGGTAATAAAGCAGGTAAATTGATTTTAGTTACTGCCATCAATCCAACTCCTGCAGGAGAGGGGAAATCTACAACTACAATAGGACTTGCAGATGCATTACATCGTTTAAATAAAAATGTAATTGTAGCTTTAAGGGAGCCTAGCTTTGGCCCTGTTATGGGAGTTAAGGGTGGAGCTGCTGGTGGTGGATATGCACAGGTTATTCCTATGGAGGATATTAACCTACATTTTACAGGAGATCTTCATGCGATAACAACAGCGAATAATGCAATATGTGCGATGCTAGATAACCATATTCAACAGGGAAATGCTTTGGGAATTGACCCAACAAGAGTACTTATTCATCGTTGCTTAGATATGAATGATCGTTCCTTAAGAAACATTATCATAGGCTTAGGGGGAAGTGCACATGGTGTTCCTAGAGAGGACCATTTTGATATAACTGTGGCCTCTGAGGTTATGGCTGTTTTTTGCTTGGCTAGCTCATTAGAGGATTTTAAAGAAAGAATAAGTCGGATGGTCATTGCATATACTTATGATAAAAAGCCTGTGACCGTTGAAGATATCAAAGCTACGGGAGCAGTTACTTTAATTATGAGGGATGCTTTAATGCCTAATTTAGTTCAAACGTTAGAGCATACACCTACTTTAATACATGGTGGTCCCTTTGCAAATATAGCACATGGCTGTAATTCAGTTTTAGCGACGAAGCTTGCTATGAAGCTGGGAGATTATGTAGTTACTGAGGCAGGATTTGGAGCGGATTTAGGGGCAGAAAAGTTCTTAGATATAAAATGTCGCATGGCTAATATAAAGCCCTCCTGTGTAGTGATTGTAGCTACAATCAGAGCCTTAAAAATGCATGGAGGCATCTGTAAAGAGGACTTAAGTAAAGAAAATGTTACAGCTCTATTAGAAGGCATAAAAAATTTAGAAAAGCATATTGAAAATATAAAAAAATATCATGTTGGATATGTTATAGCAATTAATCGTTTTTCCACTGATACTGAGGCAGAGGTAGCTGCCTTGGCTACTTGGGCTAAGGAAAATGGGCATCCTGTTGCTTCATCAGAAGTATTTACTAAAGGAGGAGCTGGAGGCTTAGATTTAGCTCATCACGTTTTAAAAATTGTTCAAGAGGATGAACAAAAATTTACTTTTCTTTACGATACAAGCTTAAGTATAAAAGAAAAAATTAGTTGTATTTGTAAGGAAATTTATGGGGCTTCTCAAATAGAATTTTCTCAAACAGCTAAAAATCAAATGTTAGCATTGCGTAAAAATGGTTGGGATAAATTGCCTATATGCATGGCTAAGACGCAATATTCTTTGTCTGACAACCCTAAGCTTTTGGGAAGACCAGAGAATTTTAGTATATCTATACGTGAGGTAAAGCCATCTATAGGTGCTGGCTTTATCGTGGCCTTGTGTGGAGAAATCATGACAATGCCTGGGCTACCAAAGGAGCCCGCTGCTGAAAAAATGGATGTAGTTGGAGGAAAGGCTGTAGGCTTATTTTAAAATAAAGGATGAGATGGAATGGATTACATAATAAATCAAAGACAAGTAATTTTAAATTTTTCAGAAAGATTTTGTAAGAACGAAATAGAGGTATTAAATTCTGCATGCTTTAAGGATGTGTGGGGTAAATTTTTGGACCATATATACAAGGTAGAAAAACAGGATGTATTAAGAATTATTGAAATTTTGCCAAATCCGAAAAAAGATTACATCATTTTATTTAAGCTTTTATTAGAATTTGAATTAAATGAAATTAGTAAGCTGAGTAAGCATTTTAAGCTAATCCTAGAACATACAGATATTTTATATGAGCTTATTGAGAATTTTTATGACTATTGGCGTCGTATAGAAAGATATGGCTTAGTATATTCAAAAAGTAGAATGAGTGGTGTTGAAAATGCCTCCTTCACTGTTATTATGAATCAATTTACAAATGTTATTTTAAGCACCTATCGAACCATTTGTCATAAAGTATTAGGTGAGGCATTTTCTATATATAGATCATTACCATCAGGAGTTAATGCAGGCTTAATGATATCTAAGCATAATTGGATGGGAAAGGAAAGTAAGCATGCATTTTTATCTAAGGCTGCCGTCTTAGAACAGGTTTTAATACGTCCCCCTTTTATAACATATTCTTCCAAAAATAAACGTACAGGTACTTACCCAGAGGCATTTACAGATCCAATACCTTCTATTTCGAATCATTTCAAGGCAGAAGAGTTTTACTGTTATGCTGCAAGAGTTGGGAGTGCGCTAGCGTACGTTTACTTTCATAGGGACTTTTTAGCCTTAGGCTTAACTTTATGTAATTTATTTGAATTTGTCCCTTTATATAAATGCTTAAATCAAAAGCCAGATTTATTATATATTTTTGGTGCAGATTACCAAGGGGAATCTTATTTTTATCATGATAAGGAAGACGATATTTATTTAGGTGTTGCGCCTAGAAGCTCAAGTGTTGATTATTTTGGTTATATGAAAAAGATGCTTCTAACGCTATATAATGTAAAAATGATAGACAATGGAAATTTACCTTTACATGGTGCCTGTGTAAGCTTAACCTTGAAAAATGGTTCTACTAAAAATGTTGTAATTATTGGAGATAGTGGTGCTGGAAAAAGTGAATCCTTAGAAGCCTTAAGCGAGTATGCTGGCGAGCAAATATCTTCACAATTGACAGTTTTTGATGACATGGGAACCTTTAAGCTCATTGACGGAGAGGTCATTGCATATGGAACAGAAATTGGAGCCTTTGTCCGATTAGATGATATGGCTTCTGGTTATGCCTATAGAGAAATGGATCGTGCCATTTTTATGAATCCAGATAAAATAAATTCACGATTGGTTATACCTGTAGCAACCTATAATCAGATTATGAAGGGCTACAAGGTAGATATGGTTTTATATGCCAATAATTTTGAGGATGCTCCCTTGCAGCTAAAGAAATTTGAACATTTGAATGAAGCATTAGATACCTTTATTCAGGGAGCTCGCTTTGCAAAAGGAACAACGCAGGAGGTCGGACTTGTTGAATCCTTTTTTGCTAATCCATTTGGACCAGTTCAAAGAGAAGAACAAACTAGAAAACTTTTAGATATTTATTTTTCAAGACTATTTGAAAATAAGGTATTTATTGGAGAACTATATACAAAGCTTGGACTTTCTGGTCATCAGCAGGATGGTCCTAGAGGTGCGGCCGAACAACTATATAAAATTCTAGAATCCTAGCACTCAACTCATAGTTGATATTTTTCAATTATGAGTTTCTTGTATTTTCTATGATATTTAGAGTATAGTATAGATAAGGAGGCTACGGATATGAATAGAGAGAAAATGGCGAATTATTTAATAGAATTAAGAAAGGGAAAGGATTTATCTCAGGCAAGCTTAGCAGAGCTTATGGGAGTAACATTTCAGGCGGTATCTAAATGGGAACGATCAGAGGCAATACCAGATATAACAATTTTAGAACAATTGTCTAAGTTTTATGGAGTTACTATTGATGAAATTATTAATGGAGAACCAAAAAAAATAGTTGTTGATACTCCAATTGTAACTAAAAAGAAAAGTTTTTTTAACCAGAATAGAAGCTATGGAGTCTGGTTTAGTTTAGGCTTTATGATTCTTTTTGTGATTTTTGGTTTTTTACCTTATGTTCAAATGGGATTGTATTTTCAATTTTTATTTAGTAATTTATATTCATTAGGTAATTATTTTTTATTGCTACAATTCTTGGTTGTTATGAGCATACCCATTATAACCATGCTATTTAATCTAAATAAAAATAAAAAAAGCTTCTCTTCACTTTTTAAAGCTAGAACAATTATAATTATTATAGCATTAGTATTGAGTGGACTCTTAATTCCTTATATCATAGTTACTAATTTTAGTGATTTAGGAGTGGGTTTTTTCTTACTGAATGGATTAATCCTAGCTTTTATGATTCTTTGTTTAACTTTGAAAGTTCTAAAAAAGAACTTTCTTCTTAAAGATTTTGAGGAAGAAAATTTAGAAGAGTTACAAGAGTTAGATCTAAATTAAATAATAAGTTGATTGACTCATATCACATTGGTATGAGTTTTTCTTTTTATAGTATCTTTTTTTCAATCAAAATTAATGTTATAATACCTAGTAAAAGGATAAGGTGATAGGTATGGCAATTGTTATCTCTGGTAAGGAACTTGCAAAAAATAAAAAAATGAAAATGAAGGAAGAGGTGGAAGCTTATTACTCCTTATATGGAAGATTTCCACATTTGGCAGTTGTGCTAGTAGGAGAGGATCCAGGGAGTATGTCTTATGTTTCTGGCAAGGAAAAGGCCTGTTCTGAGATAGGAATTTTGAATACAACCATTCGAAAAGAAAGTACTATTTCAGAAAATGAACTATTAGAAATAATACAAACATTAAATTCTGATGATAGGGTTGATGGTATTCTTGTACAGCTTCCATTACCTGGACATATTCATGCAGAAAGTATTATTCAAGCCATACGTAAAGATAAGGATGTGGATGGGTTTCATAAAGAAAACGTAGCGAGCTTATATTTAAAACAGCCTGGCATCATATCTTGTACCCCTAAAGGTATAATTGAGCTTTTAGATTCTATAGAATATCCGATTGAGGGAAAAAGAGCCTGTGTTCTTGGAAGAAGTAATATAGTAGGAATGCCCGTTTCAAAGCTTTTATTAGATCGTAATGCTACAGTAACGATTTGTCACAGTAAAACAAAAAATCTAGCTTCTATTACGAAAGAAGCAGATATTTTAGTTGCAGCTATAGGGAAGCCAAAATTTGTGACTGCCGATATGGTTAAGGATGGGGCAGTAGTTATAGATGTAGGTGTCAATAGAGATATTGATACAAATAAGCTTTGTGGTGATGTTGATTTTGAACAGGTTAAGACTAAAGCGGAATACATTACGAAGGTTCCGGGAGGTGTTGGACCTATGACGATTTGTTGTTTGATGGAAAATACAATTGAATGCTTTTTAAAGCATGTAAAGGAGTAAGATATGATTGCACGTTATAGTAGACCAGCTATGCAAAAAATTTGGACAGATGAAAATAAATTTAATGCATTTCTTCAGGTAGAACTTCTTGCTTGTAAGGCATGGAGTGAGATTAATGTAATTCCTAAGGCAGATGTGGAAAAGCTAGAGAAAAATGCAAAATTTGATATCCATCGTATCTATGAGCTAGAACAACAAACAAGACATGATGTAGTTGCATTTACAAGAGCGGTATCTGAATCCTTAGGAGAGGAAAGGAAATGGATACATTATGGTCTTACTTCTACAGATGTGGTGGATACAGCAAATGGTTACCTATTAAAACAGGCAAATGACATTCTCTTAGAAGATATCCTAGAGTTTATGCAGACATTAAAGGATAGAGCCTTAAAATATAAAAAGGTTCCATGTATTGGAAGAACTCATGGAATTCATGCAGACATTACCTCTTTTGGATTAAAGTTCTTATTGTGGTATGAGGAAATGAAGCGAAATTTAAAAAGATTTCAAGAGGTGCGTAAAGAGGTTGAGGCTGGTAAAATGAGTGGTGCGGTAGGCAATTTTGCTAATATCCCTCCCTATATTCAAAATTATGTTTGTGAAAAATTAGGTATACAATCCGCAAATATTTCTACTCAAATTTTACAAAGAGATCGACATGCCTATTATATAGCTACCTTGGCCACAATAGCTTCATCATTAGAACAAATGGCGCTTGAGATTAGACATTTACAGCGCACGGAGGTACATGAGGCAGAAGAATCTTTTTCTAAGGGACAAAAGGGATCCTCTGCTATGCCACATAAAAGGAATCCAATTTCATCAGAGAATATCTGTGGATGCTCTAGAGTTATGAGAGGTTATATGCATACTGCCTATGAGAGTATAGCCTTATGGCATGAAAGAGATATTTCTCATTCCTCTGCGGAACGTATTATTTTACCAGATGCTACAATGCTTTTAGATTATATGCTGCATAGGTTTAATGGAATTATAGAAAATTTAGTAGTTTATGAGGATGTTATGCTTGAAAATATCTATAAAACGAATGGTGTAATTTTTTCCCAAAGAGTCATGAATGCCTTAATCGAAGCAGGGCTTTCTAGAGAAGAGGCTTATGATTTAGTCCAGCCTATAGCAATGGAGGCGTACAACACCAAACAAGATTTTCAAACACTATTAGTAAATAATACACAGGTGATGAAACATATAGCTAAAGAAGCACTTTTAGATTGCTTTACGTTAGATTATTATTTCAATAATATTGAATACATCTACAATCGGTGTTTAAAATAAAAGGAGAGACCAAAATGTTAAAAATTAAAATAGCCACATTTAAATCAAAATTACAGCATTCTAATCAGTTTGATAAAGAAATTCAAAGCTTTCTTTCTGCAATAGAACAAGGAATACATACTAGCTTAGAGTTTGCTCCTTTAGAGGATTATGATTGTGATTTAAAACTTATTTTTATACAAACAGGCGGGTCTGAAGGTTTATTTTTAGAAAACATTGCTCTATTAAAAGAACCCTATTATTTATTGACGAATGGGGGAAATAATAGCTTAGCAGCCTCCTTAGAAATTTTAACCTATTTGAATCATCAGAATAAAAAAGGAGAAATTATTCATGGAAGTATTTCCTATATAGTCAATAGGATAAAGGAATTAGCAAGTATAGAAAAAGCAATTCACACACTTAAAACTACAAAATTAGGTGTAATGGGGCAGCCTTCTAACTGGCTAATTTCTTCAGTTCCTAAGTATAGTGAGGTTAAAAAAATCTTAGGTATAGAATTAGTAGACATCCCTTTAGAAAATTTGGAAACAAAGGCCAAAGCTCCGCATTTTTCTTCTATTTCTCCTAATGAATTTCCTGAATCCTTTGCAAAGGATATGCATTCATCCATCCAAATCTATGATGCAATGTTAGAAATTATAAAACAAAACAATCTTCAAGGTGCAACATTGCGCTGTTTTGATTTATTAACCTCATTAAAGGCTACAGGCTGCTTAGCACTTGCTAAATTAAATAAAGAGGGCTATATAGGAACCTGTGAGGGTGATATTATGGCTATGATAAGTATGTATATTGTTAAATTATTAACTGGAGATTCCTCCTTTCAAGCTAATCCCTCTCGTATAGATGTAGAGCATAATAGTGTTGTTTTTGCACATTGTACGATTCCATTAGACATGATTAAAGAAAATTATAAATTAGATACTCATTTTGAAAGTGGTATAGGGGTTGCAATTAAGGGTGAATTAAAAACAGGAAATATAACTGTATTTCGTATGTCCTCCGATTTGAAGCATTATTTTGTTTCTAAAGGAATATTAATGAATAATCTAAATGAGTCTAATTTATGCCGTACTCAAATCAATGTACGTTTAAATAAAAGTGTTAAAGAATTGTTGAAGCATCCTTGTGGCAATCATCATATTATACTTTATGGAGATTACGAGGAGCTAATAGAACAATTTATGAATACACTCTTAGCATGATTTTATCTTTGAGAAATTTTTATAAGACAAATATAAGGAAGCAATTTCAATTAAAAAATTGCTTTTTTTTGTTAGTAAAAGATTGGTATAATTGAGTTTTATTACCATGAAAAGTGAAGCTTGTCAATATCAAATGTCGCTATTTTTCTTTCTTAAAAAATATGCTACACTAAAACTATATTAGGACGCTAATATATGAAAAATTTAAGATCTTAAAAAGAGAGGAGAAATAATATTGAACGAGATAGAAGTAAGAACAATGAATTTTGAACCATTAGTGAGAAAGAGAATTGCTAGCTTTGTAGAAAGAATTTTGCAATGCTTAGGATATGATTTTCGTCATGAAATTTTTAAAGGAATCGTTTATGCAGAAGTAGAAGTCAAAACATCTACAGAGGCTTGGATAAAAAATTGTTATGATGCATTCTTATATTTGATTAGTAACTATAAGAATCCATGTTCAGAAGAGTTATTAAATAAATTTTTTTATATTTTAAAGGGGAAAGAGGTTAGTAATATGATAACAGCTAGAATAAGCTCAAAATATTTTTGGTTACTAGATTTGCCTACTTTAGAACAAGCAATCGAATTACACAATATTGCTTATCAAGAATTATTTGAATTTGAAGAAAGCGAAAAAACTATGATTTCTTTGATGCTTTTAAATTATGCTCTAATCAAAGGAGGAATTCCATGTATTAGAATTCTTAAAGCAAATTTCAAATCATATTTAAAAGAAAGAGAGGATAAAATAGAATTTTATAATTTTATTTTAAATTTAATTCGATTCTCTAAATTTCAAAAAAAATCCTATTACAAAAAATTACAACCTCTACAATTTAATGAAATTTATCAAAGGATAAAGGCAGATAGAATCATTTTACAAGAAAACTATGGAATCAAGCATATATGTGTATATGGTTCCTTTAGCAAGGGACAAGAGAGAATAGATTCTGATATCGACTTGTTGGTTGTTTTTAAGGAAGAGGTACTAAAATTAGATAAAACTCGAACTAAGGATAAATTTAAAGAGCACTATGAAAAAATTTTTCATAGATTTGTAGACTTAACAGAGATAAGTCTTATAACGAATGATAGAGTCATCAAGGAGATGACAAGTTATAAACAAATATTTTAATAGATTAGGAGAAAAAAATGATAAATCAAGGATTAAAGTTATATACAAAGCAGCTTTGCCAAAGTGTGGGAGATTCAGCAGAGCTAAGTATTAATTTAAACAAGGAAAATGCAAATTTGATTATAGCATTCCCTTTATTAAAGACAGTTGGTAATAGCGGAATAGAATTAAGTCTACTTTATAATTATCAAAATAGAAATGAACTCGGCTACTTTGGTAGTGGGATGCGATTAAATTTCTTTGCAAAGGTCACAGAGATAAATGGTGGATATGCCTTACATAATGCAGATGGAAGCATAGATTATTTTTATGAGAATGATGATTATAAGAATCAAGAGCTTCATAGTTCATTAAGGAAGATTATTGATGATGAATATGGTCTAGTATATCATTATGAGCTAAGAGATAAGCAAGATAATGTTCAAAAATGGGAAAGATTAAATACGGAATATTATAGTAAGCTAGTAACTAGCACAGAGGAGATTACTATTGATTTTTTAAATAGTATAAAAACTATAAAAAATGATAAGGGCGATATGATAAAATTTTATCTTCAGAATGGGAAAATAAATAAGATAGAATATAGCTATGAAGGAGCAATTCTTTATCTAGTAAGCCTTGGGTATGATGCTAGTGGTAATTTAGAAACGATATCATATGGCAAGGAAAACATTATTTTACATAAAACAGAAATGAAATTTAGTAGTAATCAGATTCAAGTAAAGGATATGATTTCAAATCAGGAAATTGCTTGTTATCTTTCTAATGGGCTTGTATCCTCTTTGGTAGAGAGCTATAAGGAGGATGACCTAAGAGAAAAGAAGACTATTATTGAATATGAGGAAGGAAAAACCAAGGTAATTAATTATAGGAATAAAGAAAGCTATATATTTTTTGATAAGAAGAATATGCCACTTTATGAAATGGATAATGAAGGAAATGCAATTCAGACGAGGTTTGATCAAAAAACAAAGGCTCTTTTATTTCAAAGTAAACTTGTTTCAGTAAAAGGAGAAAGTCATAATTTGTTTGGTGCTGCAAATATGATTGAAAAAACAGGGATTAGTATCAAAGATATTTCTTGTACAGATCTTGTATTTCTACCCTATTTTGGAAGTACAATTAAAGAATTTAGAGGAACAGGAAGCTTAATTTATGAAATCCCTACAAATGTTTTAGCAACAGATGTCTTTACAGCTATAGTTTGGGTAAAACAGCTTACCTCTTATACTAAGGATTCCTATGTAAGGGTATCTCTTAGCGCTGGTAAAACGGTAAACAAAATATTTGATAAAGAAATTAAGGATGATCATTTTGATTTTATGGTGCTTGGATTAAGCTGCCCTTATAGCTACTCCTCACTTCAATTGAGGTTTGAATTTAAAGGGAATGCAGCTATAGCAGTTGGAAATATTCAAATTTATAAAAAGAACTTTGGAGCCTTTTATGAGTATGATGCATCAGGAAACTCAATTGGTTATAGTACAGGAACAGGGAGCACTATAGCCAACTATAATTCTAACAATCTTGTTTCTTCTTTTTTGACAGAAAATTCTACTTTATATCAAATGGAGTATAATGTCTATCGCCAATTGAAGAAAACTAAAACTGCCTATGGAGTTGTTTTAGAGAAGGAGTATGACTTAATAAATCATCAATTAAAAAAGGAACACCTTTCAAATGAAGCAAAAACAAAGCAGCTTGAGCTTCAAAAAACTTATTCTGTGGATGGTAGGTTTATAGTAGAGGAACAAAATACTTTACAACAAAAAGCCAAATATACTTATGATAACTATGGAAAAATTAAAAAGGTAACAGATGCTTTAAATTCAATATTAGAATACGAATATTATGATAATGAATTATTAAAGGAAATGAAATTAAATAATGCAAGTCAGGCTTCCTACACCTATGATTCTCAAAAAAGAATCCATACAATAACCATAAGTAATGGATGTAAGTATGAATTCAATTATACGATTTATAATGATATTCAGGATATCAAAATGAATAACATTTTGTTATATTCCTTTGAATATGACAGATTAGGAAGGGTTGTTAAACAAATTTATGGAACTAGCAAGAAAGCTTTTGAATTTGAATATGAAGAGGAATTGCTTCAAAAGATTTATTATAATGATGGTAAAAATAAACACCTAAGATATCAATATATTTACAACTCTAAAAAACAAGTAGAGAAGATTTTAGATAAGGATGGAATAATTCTAAAAGCATTTATCTATGATGCAGATGATTTTGTTATCAAGACATTTAATTCTGAGCACGAGGTAGAGCATAATCCAGATAATTTAGGAAGCATAAATACTAGAAAACGAATTGTTGAAAATCAAGAGCTCGTGGAATCCTTTGATTCAATAAATCGTTCAAAGGGATCTAATCCAGAGTCATTAATGGATTATTTTCAAGGGCAAGAAAAATGGTTTGGCGGATTGTTTTTAGAGGATGATAAAATAAAAAATAACAAGCTAGCAGTTTCTCCTGTTCATCATAATGGAACTATAAGTGAATTTACAGTTCATAAGGATGGGATTATTCCTTATATTTCTATTTCAGGGTATAAAGAGTTGAGCTATGTTCTTCCCCAAAGAAGTGTAGGAACTATAAAATATAGTGGTTGTATAGCCTTTTGGTTTAAACCTAAAAATGTAAATAATAGACAAACTTTATTTTACGCTAGAGGAAATAGTGGAGATGCTTATGTCTATGCTTATGTAATGAATAGAAAAGTAACAGTAGAGGTTATGGATTCTAAAGGTAATAAATATTCGAATTTGATTGTAAGCAAAAATTTAATATCAGAAAACCAATGGAATTTCTTTGGCTTAAATTGGATGAGCAGAAATGATGGGGTAGGATATAAGGATGTATGTGAATTTGCATTAACGATTAATGGAAGCACAGATACCTATAAAAAAGAAAATCCTAGTATTGTTTTAGATTTAGAAACAAATCCAATTTATAATATCGGTCACTATTATTATGGAAGTGGAAGGGAATATCTTTCTGCTGACATTGCTTGTTTAATACTTGGAAATAACACCTATATAACCTATGATGAAATGAATACCTTTTATCGAGTAACTAAGGATTATATTATTGATAATCAATTAAAGGATGATGATACAGTATCAGTAGATTTTTCACTATCACAGATATATACGACGGATCAAGAAATTTTATCATCTTTTGAAATTTACCCTTTACAAAATCATGTAAAATCAATTCACGGAATAGAACCAATAGCCTTTAATTTAAGAAGTGTAACAGCATTTGATAAGGATAGAACCTTTAACTATAATTCCATAATAAAACGATATGCCTATGTAGCAGATGGAGCAGTGTTAAAGTATAACTTTAAGCAATCTAATACGGGAACAATTTTTATGAGAGCATACACAGATGTTACATCTGAAAAACAGTATTTCTTAGAGGGTAAGGATCTGGATGGAAGCATCTTAGGTCTATATCGAAATAAAAATCAAAAACTATGTATTCAATGGCAGGATACTATGCTAGAAACAAGCTTTATTTTTCCAAACAATACCTGGCATTCTATTGCCCTTTCCTTTGACACAAGCAGCCATAAGGTTAGAGTTTATTTTGATGGAGAAGTTTTTGAACATGTGGTAACCACAGGAACGTATAAAGAATTAATTTTTAGCATAGGACGTAAAACGGATAGCAATGGAAATACAAGTAATTTAGGACTAAATGAAAATTTCTGCCCATTAAATGGTCAAATAGAAATGCTATCTACTCAAGCAAGTTATTGTAATAAGGAAGTATTAGATAAGCTTAGAGAGGAATTAAAGTCCATTACTAAAGTTCAATTATATGATGAGCTAGGAATGTTACAAAAAACAGAACTTCATAAGGCAGGAACAAAGATATTATCGAATTGTATTGAATATAAAAAAAGACAAATCGATGAAAATCAAGCGTTAAGCTATTATGTTGGACATGAGGAGCAATTAAGGGAAATAAAAAATCAAGAAACCTTTATATTTGAAAAACATCATGTATATGCAATGGATGGGGAGGACTTGTATTATATACGCTTAGAACCAGATATAAAATTTACAAATATAAGTTGGGAAATTGCGGATTATCTTTATGAAGAATATACATTAGAACAAAAGAAGATTTATAATAGAATCAATGAAGGCTTTTGTTTTGCAGAGGATAGAGCATTTAAGAATGTCTTTGGTGCATCTTTATACATATTGGATTTAGGTCAAACTCTAGAAGAATCTCCATATTTATCTCCTTTAGTATCTAAGGAAACTCTTCAAACTGGAGCCTCTATATTGACAACAAGAAGCTATAAGACAGATGCTTTAGGAAGAGTAACAGAAATTAATGACCCTGTATTTGGTTCTCATACCTATACATATGATAATAGAGGCTTCTTGATTAAGGAGGATAATACATCCTATACCTATGATGGTAATGGAAATATGATATGGAATGGTAGGTATGCTTTAGAGTATGACTCTGTTATAAAGGACAGGCTCATATTTGCTGAGGGATATGATATCGAATATTATACAGATGGGAATATGTTAAACTGGAAAGATAAAGATTTAGTATTTGAAGGAAGAAGATTAATGCAATGTGATTCCACAGAGTATACTTATGATGAAGAAGGATTAAGATTAACAAAAACAGTAAATGGAAAAAAAACCAAATACTATTATGATGATGATCAACTAATCACAGAACTAAACCCAAACTATAGATTAGATTTCTTATATGATGAGAATGGGATACTATATGGATTTATTAAAGATAATCAAAATAAATACTTTTATGTAAGAGATTGTTTGCAAAATATATTAGGAGTTATAGACTCTAGTGGTAATCTTGTGGTAAAATATAAATGTGATGCATGGGGAAATCATAGTGCATGTAATCCTGATGGAAGAGTAAATAATTCAGAAACGTTTATTGGAAATATAAATCCATTTCGGTATAAGGGATATTACTATGATACAGATACAGAAATGTATTATTGTAAGAGTAGGTATTATAACCCTGTGTTAGGTAGATACATTAGTCCTGACTCTATTGAGTATTTAGATTCAAATAACATCAATGGAATGAATTTATATGCATACTGCGGAAATAATCCTGTTAATTATGTTGATCCTACAGGACATTTTCCTTGGTTGATTTTGGCTGCTATATTGTTATTTACTCCAGTTGGTGGAACAGCTTTACAAGTGGCTACTTCAGTTGCTAGCTATGCAGGAATGGCAGTTGCGTCTATCTTTAATGAGGATATTAGAAATGATATGAACGCTATTGGATGGAATCCATTCAATACTGACACCTCTGCAACATTGAATTCTAGTACGGTTTCATTCTATAAAGGTGTGCCTGTATTTAGAATGGCTGTCGGATGTCGTTCTGGGTCATTTGGAGCAATTTTCTTAGAACAGAACAGTAATGTTGATGTCTTACGACATGAAAGAGGGCATAACTGGCAATTAATGATGATGGGTATTGCAAACTATGGACTTATGATTGGATTGCCATCATGGCAAGGATGGAGCAAAAGAAATTATTATGAAAGACCTTGGGAAATTACTGCAGATATATTAGGTGGTGTTGAAGGAAGACCTCATTTGCAATCTGACATCAATAGAGGATATTGGTATCTTGCTGTGTCATCTTTATTTGGACCTTTTGGTTATTTCTTTTTGCTTGGTGAATATTAAAAATAGGGGGTAGGTAATATAATGAAGAAATTAGTTGTGATTGTTTTGTTGGGATTTATTGCAATTTTATCTAGTTGTAAAGTAAGTCCACACACAATCAAAAAAATGCGTGAAAAATATATGGATGATCAAAATTACATTGCTTTATCTGGAGAAATAATAGAAATTGAAGAAAAAATAGAAATTGATGTCTATGAAATTGATATCAAATGTGAAGAAATAGGGAATTACATTTCTTATCAATCTTCCATTTGTAGTTATCATATTTTTTCAAAAGAAATTTTGGATTTAAATATAGGAGATACTATTGATTTTGTGACAGTTCCTTATCACTTTTTTAATGGACACAATTTACCAATTGTTGAAGTGAAAATGAATGGAAATACCTTGTTAAATATTTATGATGGCAAAACTAATTTAATGGAATGGGTCAATTCATTAAAATAGATATATTTAAACCTAAACCAAGTATACCAGCTTCATTATATTCAAATTCATTAATAACAATTAACTATTGATACATTTGTAGTATTTTATTTAGTTAATGAAAGGATTAATAAAATATTTATGAATGACTCATGGATATTTGTTCTTGGATGTGATTTTAAGAAATATATTAGAAAAATTGATAAAATAATTAAGCACTAGCAACTGGACCTTAGACAATTTTAATACCAATCACAAGTTTTGTGGTTGGTATTTTTTAGTGGTAGAACAAGGATAAAAATTTGTGCTTCCAATTGTTTATGCAAAATATATTAGGAATTATAGACTCTAGTGGTAATCTTGTGGTAAAATATAAATGTGATGCATGGGGAAATCATAGTGCATGTAATCCTGATGGAAGAGTAAATAATTCAGAAACGTTTATTGGAAATATAAATCCATTTCGGTATAAGGGATATTACTATGATACAGATACAGAAATGTATTATTGTAAGAACAGGTATTATAATCCTGTGTTAAGAAGGTTCATCAGTCCTGACTCTATCGAGTATTTAGATCCAAGTAATATTAATGGAATGAATTTGTATGCTTATTGTTATAATGATCCAATTAATAATATTGATCCAAGTGGTTGTTTTGCTATAAGTGCAATCATTATTGGTGCGATTGCAGGAGCATTAATTAGTTTTGGTACTGCATATGCAATGGATGTGATTGATAATTTAGAAGATGGCTTTGATTGGACGGATTTTAATACATTTAAAGATAACTGGCAAAAATATTTATGTGCTGGAATTGGTGGTGCTGTTGCAGGAGCATTTGGAGCATTTGGAAATGCAGGATTAAGCTTTTTAGGTTCCTTTGCAGGAAATATGATTGAAAGTGCATATACTTTTACAAGCGCTGAAAATGTTGGATATGCAATTTGGACTAGCTTATTGTCCGGTGCTTTAGCAGGGGCATTTACCGCTGCAAGTAATAAAATTACAAAATCCTATTTTGACAAATCCTTATCTAATGTTTCTAAAAATGCTAGAAAACAATTGAATCGTTTTATTAACAAAGGTTTTTCTCCAACAAATAAAGTTGCTATTCAAATTATAAATAACACAGCAAAGCTATTTAGTATTATGGGAAGTATTAGTACAATTAGCAAAACAGTATTAGGATTATTTTACTAAATAAGAAAGGAATCTAGATATGAGTAAACACCAAAAAAGAATATTAATTACAAATGTTTGTGTTTCGAGTGGAATTATTTTGGCAGTATTAGGAGTAGCATTGATGAATATATTTGGCTTTTGTATTTCAGATGGAAATTTATCTGGTAAATTAATATTGTTAGCTTTTATTTTGATGATTATTGGTTTTATACTGCTAATTATTGCCACAAGAACAAATTCTAAATATGCTATATATGCTGGTTATATCCGTTCTAAGTTTGGGCCACCACTCAGAGAATATTATGCATCAGCAGGTGTTCCTAATAATCCTATCTCAGAATTTGATATTTTCATTTCTAAAAATTTACCTGAAGTATTATATGCACAAGAAATAGCTAAAGGTGTATACGAAATTAACATAGACCAGAAGAAGTATACTTTTGATATGAGAGGTTGGATTCTTAAAGAATATTATATTTATGAAATTATTTTAACCAAAATACAAATAAAGTTTATGCTAAAAAAAAACATAAAAAGTTTATGTAAAAGTCTTCATATAAGCGAAATAAATAATCTCAAAATAGAATTCATAAGATTAAATGGAATAAAGAAATTATATACGCTAGTGGAAGATGGACAGACAAAGGTATTACATAAATTTCAAAAAAATATGCGTCAGAAAATAATTCATTTTAAAAATGTAAAGAAGATTGGTATTAAATCTTTATACAATTTTAATGAGTGAAAAACAACATCATATTTGATTTATTAAATAACTCATTTGTTAATAGTTTTAATGTGCGCTGGTTTTTCTGCGATTGATTTAACTGAGTTTTAAAATGTGCTGAAGCATTTTTTGATATACAGGGGTAAGACATATTCACTAAATTGCTTGAGATTGTAGAAAAGGAATTGTTTAGCAAAAAATTTGTAAGGTAAATTGTATAAATGATTTAATATAACCAAATGCGTCTTAGACGAATTTAATACCAACTACAAAATACTGTGGTTGGTATTTTTTTGTAGTAGAACAAGAAAATATGGATGTTTCCAATTGTTTATGCAAAATATATTAGGAATTATAGACTCTAGTGGTAATCTTGTGGTAAAATATAAATGTGATGCATGGGGAAATCATAGTGCATGTAATCCTGATGGAAGAGTAAATAATTCAGAAACGTTTATTGGAAATATAAATCCATTTCGGTATAAGGGATATTACTATGATACAGATACAGAAATGTATTATTGTAAGAGTAGGTATTATAACCCTGTGTTAGGTAGATACATTAGTCCTGACTCTATTGAGTATTTAGATTCAAATAACATCAATGGAATGAATTTATATGCATACTGCGGAAATAATCCTGTTAATTATGTTGATCCTGATGGACATATGCCGAAATGGGCTCAATGGCTTGTTGGTGGTTTAATTGTAGTGGGTACTATAGCACTTGCTGCAGTTACATTTGGTGCTGGAGCTGCTATAGGTGTTGCAGCAAGTGCTGTAATATCTGGAACAATGGGAGTGATGACTGCTCAACCAGGAGAAGATCTTGTAGGATCTTTTTTGGGTGGTGCAATTACTGGTGCCATTTCAACATTTGCTATAGCTGCAGGTGCTACAATTGGAGCACTAGCTTTTGGTGGCGGTGCTTTAGCAACAGTTTGTGGTTTAGGAGCATCCTTCGTGGGCGGTTTTATCGCAGGTATGGCAGGGAATGCTTATTCACAGAAAGTTTCTTATGGAAAAGTTGATTGGAAAGTTGCTTCTGTAACAGGTTTCTTTAACGGAATTACTTCAGCAGTATCCTCTTATGTTATTATGGCTGCTCCTTTAATTAGTACAGCATTAAAGCCAAGTTTGTACTTTAAAGAAGCATTGAAATTTTCACTAGTTGGAGCAAGTGTAGGAGTTTATCTTTCTTCACTAATTCCGAATTTCAACGATAAGAGAAATAAATAGGAGATGATTTTATTGAGATCTAAAATTTTATTTAAATGTGGTATTTCATTAATTGTGATAAGTATAGTGCTAATTTTAACCTACGCATTTGTTATCGAGGCGCCTGCTATAGTAACTTGTTCTCCTGTTATATTAATGGTTATAGGGATAATAATCGCGGTAATGGGAGGAAAAAAAGTTATTGTAAATGAAAATTACATTGTATTTCTTGAAAAAAAGATTCCTTTAAATAATATTTCTCATATAATGATTAGTTATCCATTTATTGAAATAAAAACGAATCAGTTAAAAAGTAATAGATGGCTTATTGACTACAATTTAGATTTAATAGAAAATCTCGAAAAATACATTGAATCAGTGAAAATAGAATACAAAAACCTAATAGAAACGGCTGAACTTTTTCAAAATGTGTTCAAAAACAAATCATTTGAAAAAGAAGATATACACTCGATTTTTAGAGAAAAGGACAAATTTATTATTATTTTAAAAAATAAGAAAGTTCTTAAAATTAAAGTTTCACATTCTTTAATGGAAAGTATTTATTAAATGGAAAACTCCAAAAAATAATTCTATAAAAGATTGAGGAAAATTTAAAAAATAATACAATTTTACATTGGACCTTAGACGAATTTAATACCAACTACAAAATACTGTGGTTGGTATTTTTTTGTGGCAGAGCAATAATAAAAATTGGGTTTCCCAATTGTTTAAAATACAAAAGTGTGGCACTTTTCTTATCCTGCCAATTTTTTAAAAGATTTTGCAACAAAAAGCAGTAGATTTTCCATTGAATACAAATTGAAAATTTGTCCTACTTATAGTAAAATATAAATAACTGACAGGAGGTGTTTACAATGTTCATAAAGAATATTAGGCAAATCAAAAGAATACTGATGGTGGTCTTTTTGG
>ERZ777306.195-NODE-195-length-125529-cov-17.482339_pt1 | contig 125529 bp, 92 predicted proteins | sample MGYA00374966_ERZ777306 | MGnify/ENA primary metagenome ERZ777306 (study PRJEB29329, sample SAMN06343882) | mouse gut metagenome | isolation source: Mouse cecum | place: Austria: Vienna | collected 2014-11-15 ... | reverse complement strand
GGAACGGTGGCTCAATGGTTGGTGGAAAGGGTGGTCAGCCTAAGCAAAATACTCAGCGGTCATCGCCTCGAATCTTCAATTGAGAAATTGAAGAGACGGCGACCGCATAGAAACAGTTTAGGGGACAGCATAGCGAAGGGAGCCGAGATTCTCATATTCGACGACGCAGTCGGTGCTTGGAGGCTTGCCTAGATCATGGTCGAGCTGCTCGTCAACGAGGTTATGGGGTCTCCCAAGCCTGAAAACGCCCACGCCACCCACGGACGGATGGAGCGCAGTAGCGGCGGTGCTCTATATGGCGATCCCGCAATGTGTCCATGGGAAGGCGGGGTGCGTGGCCGCGCTTATAGGGTTTGCTCGCATGGGCGCATCCCGAGTGCTGCTTGGATACGAGCTGCTGGACGATATCGTGGCCAATCCGCAGAAATATAATCTTCCTGATACGGATTTCCCCATATCCGGGTCGATACCGCCTATGGCAAGCGCTGCGACAACAGCCATATGCCATCGTGCGGCTCGATCACGACGACAAATGGCCGGATCTGACGGATGTTAGCATCTACCCGGCCTTGACGCCATCGACATTGAGAGCCATAGCGAGATGTTCCTCGGTACCGTATATCGGTAATGGGTCGACATCTAACGAGAAACGCAGCATCCTACGTGTCCACACGCCGGAAGGGAACAGCTACGGCCATGATTCTGCACGAGAGCTTCGAAGGACACGACCCGACGCCCATGCGGGAGCTCTACCGCCTGAACGGCGGGGAGGTCGTCACCGTTCGTCTGGGAGCGAGAGCCTTTCAAAAAACCAAGATCCACCACGACTTCCCCTACGACTGCCGCAGGTGACCGCGCGCCAATAACGTGCGCGTGCGGACAATCGCGGGATCAAACGCGGGATCCACGTGACGCAGGCCTTATGGCGGAGAAATCGCTCCCCGAGACGTGGCTGTCGCGATCTTCGAGATGGATAAGGGTCGGACGCGTGCAGGGGTGGTTCACCGAGGATGCCGCCGAGGGGTACGTCTGGGCGACTCATAGGCGTGGTTGTTGCCGTTTGCGCGGCTGGAAAGAAAGTGGTCTAATATGCGGTGAAGAATTGAGATGATTCCAGTAGTGGCTCAATCAGCTTAGGCACCCCCGAACGCCCCGTAGGCCGAATCGTTACGCCACCCCGCCGACTCGCCCACAAGAACCTCCGTGCAATTTGCCATAAATAGCAGATGAGGCGGCCCATCCAGCTGCTGGGTCTCGCAGTCAGAAGCGCATCCAGAGCTTGGCAGACCCTCGTAGCATTACGGTTGAACCTGTCTGGCTATCAAGCCGTGTAAAATGGATTGAACCCACCACCTGGAGTCCCAGCAAGATTAATAAATGCAGCAGGCGCTATTCCCAAATCCGCTGGATTCGCCGAATCGAACACAAAAACTTGGACCGCGCTGTTTCGCTCAACGAAGCGATTTAGAATAGCTCCCACTCCCCTTTTGTTATCTTCATCAAATGGCTTAGAGGGATGGTCGACGCACAACAAAGGCAGAACCGGCAGCTCAACATCTCTAAGAAGAAACTCCAACAACGCTGTATACCCGCAAAGCTGGATAAGAGCGTGCCTGGCGAAGCTTCCCGCAATATAAGTAACCCGCCTGCGCTCATTGCCATCGCTCTCCTCGTACTTTGACGGACGCAGAGAACACCCCTTTTTCAAGAAATTAATTTCATAGCCTTGCCTACTGAAATCCTCTGCCGCTAAAGGAGCGAATTCTATGCATGCGCTGTAGTAAGCCGTGATCGACTCTGAAACCGCACGAAGTTTCTCCTCGTCGTCCTCCGCCTTCAGCCGAGCTATCTCCTTTTGTATCTCCTGTAGCTCCTTGGTAATTTGCGCAAGATCGCCGCCCTCTGCGTACTCAAATCGCTCAATGGCATCATCAAGAACGGAGAAGGCAACTTGTCTCTGCTCAACATCAGTTGGACTATCGCCCGACTCGAGAGCGATTATCTGGGAATTCAATCTTTTCAGTTCGACTCGAGCTTTTCCCAATGCCTCTCGCTTAAGATCGAGTCTCGAGTAAGAAGCCCCCTCTTGAATCTCCTCGACCATTCTTATAGCCGCACGCACACATTGCTCGTAGCCAGACTGCCCCTCGGCAACCGAAACAAGAGCTTTCAATAGCTTTTCTCGATTCTGCTGCAGCTTGGCTGTGCTTTTCATATCCTCAACCTCGATAGATAAAGCAGATACCTTGTTGGCCACGCTTTCCGCGGCGAAGCGCAATCCCTCGATGTTCTCTATCCGACCTTTCTTATAAACTCCACCACGGCAGTTTTCAATGGCCTTGCGCAGAGCCGCGATATTTCTCCCTGAGAAAACAAATGGAGATCGCAATATAGACAATTTCTCATTGATGAGGCTAACGAGAAAATCGGCGGTGCGTAATTTTTCTGTCATCGCGCTTTGTCGAATCCGCGTCTCTTCCGCTTTATTCTCAAGATCGACGATTTCCTGCACATGGTCGTTGAACATAAAGTCCAGAATTCGGGCCACCTTTAAACCATACTTAAGGTCAGAGGATTTATCCAAGAAATCATCGAGCCTGCCGGCACCCTTCTCTCCCAAAAAGTTGAAAATGGTCATCGAACGAAATTTCAGTTTTTCTCCTGCGTATAGTTCTAGCGCCCTTAAAGCATCAGAAGGAACCTCAAGCAGAGAATTCACTATTTCGCAATAATCGCTCAGCGATTGGCACGGAATGCCGTGCCCGTCTTTTTTTATATTGAAAGACAAGCCATCGATTGAGCGTACAAATGCGTATTCACTTCCGTTATGAGTAATCGAGAGTTCAGCCGAATGCAAAGTGTCCTTATACCATTCCATCTCAGATAACGGCGCCGAGGAGGGGCGACTTGCACCCAGCATAAAATCAAGAAATTCGTAAAACGCCGATTTTCCCGTGCCATTTGCTCCATAGATATAATTGATACCGCGGGAGAATCTATATGAGTGTCTATTCCCATCGTGACCAACCATAGTCAGCGCCCTCATTCTAAACACTCCTGAGCACCTCCTCTAAAATATACTCATCGCTCAGAGACGAACACTCTTCAATGAAAGAAGCAATGAACGCAGAAAATGGAGTGCCCGGCTCATTGAGCTCGCAATTCCCCCCAATCTTTATTGCGTCCCCATCAACCAAGGCTTTACCGCTTCCTATAAGTAAATCAACTGCCGCAGAGAACATGGGCACCTCTCCGGCAAGATCGTCGATCGAGGCACCAGCTTGAATAAGCGCCTTTGGCAGCAAATTGTTCTTATCGCGACCAGAGTATAGTTCAACCCCCATCAAACGAGAGCGCCTTACCAGAAAAGCCACCATCAGCAACTTGGCAAACGAAGCCCCATCCATTCTCGAAAGAATGGATGGGATTACATCAATGTATTCACTCAGAACCAAAACAAATGCATCCTGATATATTTTACTTTCCTCGCCGTTAAGACGCTCCATGAATCCCCTCGTCCCACCATGTAATCTGATGCTTTTTCTCAGCGTCATCTCGTGTCAAGTAGACACATGCGCCCCATTTTTCTTGTTCATTCGAACAGCGCCTGTTCTCGGCTTCCCTCGTTTCAACAAAGCGCATGGTCGGGCTATCTTGTCCCTTTGCGCCCAAGCGCATAACCACATGACGAAAATTGCGATGAGCGGTTTCCTCAATCGCCTCTTGCTTAGAAAGATCCATTCGTTCGAGATGGAACTGACGAATTGCCGAATAGTATGCCATTTCGCACAAAGCAGCTTTCCTATCATCTTGATCCATCTCGCACTTCGTCAACTGCTGGATATGGCGACCCCCCTCGTCCAAGAGGGCGTTTACATTTAGATCTGCCACAAAAAGCTCGAAGTCTGGATCATATCTGTTGGCCGAAATACGTTCGACAACATCATTGCATATGTCGCGAAATACCTCTTTTTTAACAGAGAATTCTTTGCGCTGTTCCATGCATTTATCAATCGCGTAGAACACTTTTCTCTGAAGCTCTTCTACGCGCTGATCATAGAATTTACCAGAGCATTCATCGGTTCCCTTATATAGAATATCGACAAGCTCCTCTTTCAGTAGTCGATTGATATCTTCAGTCATCAGGGTAATCTTACAGGCTTTTATCCTGGTGAACATTTCTGCAAAATTGCTTTTACCGATCGTTGTGACTATCTGCTTGTAGAGCGCATTTCTGTTCCGCTTAGTTTGTGACTTCTCTAAAATGTTCTCGTAGATGCTCTCAGCGTCCTCTTGGAGAATCGCACTGTCCACATTGCGTCCGCATTGTACAACAAGCTCATAGCCATCAATCCAAGGATGATCCCTCGTTGCAAGCATCCAATTACACACAATACGCATCATAGTTGTGGCGTTAACGTCTCCTGCTTTGACCTGAACCAATTCCTTTTTCGGCAATCCCACTATCGCAAGACTTTCGTTCTTCTCTCGCCGGGAATCCACGGAGACGTCGTCTAGCCCCTCAAAAGTCGCAGCATCGCTTGATTGCAGGCCAATGAGCTTGTGTAAAAAGACTTGTTTTTGAAAGACAAACCCGGCTTGAGCATTTATTCCCGATTTGTTGCCCACGCTCTCACGCTCCCAACTTCGCATACAAACAAATTATAACGCTACAGCTCATAATCTTGAACACGAGCGGAGCACGGACCTTCCCAGATGAAGCTCATGCTTGCCAATTGAAGAGTAGCTAGTCCGACTGTTTAGAGCACTTGCTTTGCCAGTCGGATTACGATTGACATATGCCCCGAGGGACTGCCGATCGGGCGCCCGCGGACGGCCTTCTGCCCCTGCCCCTCGAGGGCCCCAGGGGGTGTTGCCGACACGGGCGCTGCTGCTTCCGACGACTAATAGGAAACTGCCGGGCTCCTCCGACCAAAGAGCGCCACGGCCAGGTAATGTGGGTGTCGCACGGGGCAGCGTTCCGATCGACCGACGACTGGAAGGATACCACCATGCTAACCGAAGCCGCCACCTGCAACGCCGTCATAGGGCTCGATGTCGCAAAGTTCTCCCCCTGGGTATGCCATGTGAGCAGGAGGGACGAGGTGCCGGGAAGCGGGCCCGTAGCCAACACCGCGCACGAGTTGGACGAGCTGTTCGGCCAGGCAACGCCGGGACGCTGGTCGCCAGAATGTCGGGTCATGGCGGAGAACACGCAGCTAAGGGCGCTCGCCAGGCGAATCAGGGAATCCCCGGAGGAGGAGGCCAGGCTCGATGCCGAGATAGCGGCGCTGCTGGCCGAGGACGGCACCTGCTCATGCCTCCTGTCCGTCCCGGGGATCGGCCCCGGAACCGCGTCAGAGCCGGTGATCAGCATAAGCATCGGCGGCTTTCCCGACCACGACCGCCTCGCATCCTACCGAGGGATCGCGTCCGGGAACCGGCAGTCGAGCAAGTCGATATCGTCGGCGAGCTCGTCCCGGCAGGGGAACAAGCGGCTGAAGAACCTGCTAATCTTCTCCTGCAACTCGCTCAGCCGCAGCAAGGGCCGGTTCGGCGACTGCTACTGCAGATGCAGGGGTCTCGGCATGTGCCACGGGGAGGCCCTGAAGGCCGTTGGCGGAGAAGAGGCTGAAGGCGATCTACGCAATTAAGAGAGACGAAGTCCCGCACTCGGCCTAGCCGGCCGTTTCCTCATAGAAAAGCGCAGGGCCCAGAGGTCCTGCGCCAGCATTGCCATTTTTTGGAAAGACAATCGAGGAAACCAGTTGACAAAACTATAGGGACATCTCCCCGCCAGCGAGAGTTGCAGCACCTCTCTACGCAATCGCGAACCGCCATCATCCTTAACCTCTTTCTCGCCTTACGGCCACAATGGGCCCGACATAGCGCAGATCCCGTAAAACACACCAATCTCAGAATAGAAGCTATCCGAACAGCATCGCCGTCGATTATGGTTTTGTCGGATAGTTCACTAGTATAGCACTTCATAAGCATTGACGCCCATTAGTCTCCCAACCGCCAGCGCCCCTCTGCGAACAAGCCAGCTTGGTCGCTCCGATACGCAAGATCCAACACCCCCGGTGAATCCATCAATACATTGGCCTGTCTTTTCTGAGGGCATCGTCGCGCGGCGGGGCGGCCGCTGGTACCATGGGTGCAAACAGAACGCTCAGCGCATACCCGCACAACGAGAAAGAAGATCCTCATGGCAAACGCCCTGCTTGCGAAAGATCCCGCCAACACCTGCGTGCTCGTGACCGGAGGCGCCGGGTTCATCGGCAGCCACACCGTGGTTGAGCTGCTCGAGCGCGGCTACCAGGTGGTCATCGTGGACGACCTGAGCAACTCCAGCCGCGAGGCCGTGCGGCGCGTCGGTGAGATCACGGGCGTCGCCCCCGTGTTCGCCGATGTGCGCGACGCGGAAACGGCCGAGGCGGCAATCGCGACAGCCGACGCCGATGCCATTGCGCAAGCTGGCGCCAGCGTCCGAGAGGCCGACAACCCCGCTGCGGCCGCAGCCGGTAGCGCCGCAGCCGCCCCCGGCCCCTCGCTCACCTTCTACGAGGCCAGCATCCTCGACCGCGCGGCCCTGAACGCCATCTTCGCCGCCCACCCGGTGGACGTCATCATCCACTTCGCGGGCTTCAAGGCCGTGGGCGAGTCGGTGGCCAAGCCCCTGGAGTACTACCGGAACAACGTCGCCGGCACGCTCGTGCTGTGCGAGGTCGCCCGCGAGCACGGCTGCAAGAACATCGTGTTCTCGTCGAGCGCCACCGTGTACGGCCAGGACGCCCCCATCCCCTACACCGAGTCGCTGCCCCGCGGGGCCACCACCAACCCCTACGGCACGAGCAAGGCCATGATCGAGCAGATGCTCACTGACCTGTACGTGGGCGACGACGAGTGGAGCGTCGTGCTGCTGCGCTACTTCAACCCCATCGGGGCGCATCCGTCCGGCCGCATCGGCGAGGACCCCAAGGGCATCCCGAACAACCTCGTCCCCTACGTGGCCCAGGTGGCCGTCGGGCGCCGGCCGGCCGTTGGCGTGTTCGGCGACGACTACCCCACCCACGACGGCACGGGCGTGCGCGACTACATCCACGTGGTCGATCTGGCGCGGGGCCATGCGGCGGCGCTGGACTGGATGGCCGGCCGCGTGGGCACCGGCGAGCCCATCGGCACGGGCTCTATCGCCGGCGAGCCGGCCGCCGACGGCAGCCGCCAGGGCGTGGGCATCTTCAACCTGGGGACGGGCACCGGCTCCTCAGTGCTCGACGTGATCCACGCGTTCGAAGCGGCGTGCGGCCATGCAATCCCCTACGAGGTGCTCCCCCGCCGCGCCGGCGACATCGCCGAGTTCTACGCCGACGCGAGCAAGGCCCGCGACGAGCTGGGCTGGACCGCCGAGTACGGCCTGGCCCGCATGTGCGAGGACAGCTGGCGCTGGCAGTTGCAGAACCCCGATGGCTATGGGAATGCGAAATAGACGCGAGGATCAATCCAAACCTATCGGCCGAGCGCAAAAAAGAACGGGCAGCCGCACGCGGGTCCTTGAAGGCCTCAAGGACTCCAATAGATCTTCTCGACGGCGCGCAACAATATCGGGCATCCACCCACCTTCAGCCAAGCCCCGCGCTGCCGGACCATACGAAGCCGCGCTGCCCCTAGAATACTTCTACTTTAAACACTTTGGCACGATAGCTACAAAGTCCACGAAACCAGTCGCCCGCCCCTGAAATACAGGTACGACCAATCGGTGGCATATCCGTCGCTATCGTAATACTCATATACCCATTGCTCGGTCGCGCCACTACCGTAATTGTATTTATTCACCCAGCTTGGTGAGCCCCAGTTGGGATTAAGCTTGACTTGTTTCTTCGTCTGCCCGAGCTTCAGCTTGTTCGAATACCAGACCTTCGAGCTTTTTGATGCCACTTTTTTCTTTTTGCCATCAAGCACCTTTACGGTGTATTTCTTTCCATATGTTTGAGAGGGAACCTTGAAGGTGAACTTTAGGGACTTTGCCGCTTTCTTGACTTTCTTCACATACGTCTTGCCACCTATTTTCAGCTGAATCTTATCGCCCTTGACAACATTGGTAACCTTACCCGTAATTCTCTTCGTGTTTTTGTACACGTTATTCAGTTTGACTTTTGTCGCACGCTTGATACTAAACTTCTTGACTATCTTGCCCTGGTACAATCCAATACCTGTCATTGTCACTGTTGCAGTGCCGATCTTCTTGTTGTTCTGGTAACTAACTACATAGTCTTTACCTCTCACAAGCTCCCCTGAGTCAATTTTGGGTTTTACGGCATTGCCGGTATATGCATATTTCGACGAGCCGCTCGCGAACGAGAAATCATCCCACTGGATCGATCGCTTTTTGATCCGGAACGTCAAAGTCTGAGAACCGCCATACAATCCCTTACCTGCAACGACAACCTTGGCCGTCCCAGGCTTAACGTTATTGGCGTAGGAGACCGTGTAGTCAACCCCCAACCTCAGCCCATCCTCCCAAGCTTCCAACGCGGGGCGTATTTCCTTACCCGTGTACCAAACCGCGTCGCTCCATTCGTCGTAAGCGTCATAGTCGACCGATATCTCAAAAGTCGGAAGGTCACGCTTGCAGATTGTAAAATGCAGCTCTATTTCCCCGCTCTCGGAATCACCGTAAGAGCTGTCGAGAGACCAGCGCACTATAACGGTTGCCGTACCCGGGTTGGTATTGTTGCGGTATTGAACAGAGTCCACTCTATAGTTGTAGTCCATACAGTACACCGAAGGCCGTATCTCGCCACCCGTGTAATAAAACCCGCCATCGTATCTTATCTCATACGAGCCCGACTCTACGAGAAAATTCGATGTGTCCGGCGCTGCAAACGCAGCTACCGGCGTAAACCCAACAAGAGCAATCGCGCATGCGGCGACTGTCCAGAAAAACCTCTTCACCATTGTGGCTGCCCCCTCGCAAATACCTTACCGCATAGATGATCGATGAGATCACTATATCAGACCGAGGAAGTAATTGCAGGATTAGACTTCAGGAAGGCCAAGCCCCACTCTACTGGTTGCCGTCGATGTATGCGCATCGGCGCGGGGCTCGGACGTTTTTCCGTGCCCCCTAATGCACAATCTCTTGCGCGCTTCGACAGCAACATAGCCCGAGCGCCAAAAAAGACCAGGCTCCAGCCGTCGGGATGGTCGGATTGTCTAGCCCCGCCGCTCCTGCTTGCCTCGACTAACCGGTCACATCCTCTCGAAGCGATCGCGCACGGGACCCCTCCGTCGCTGGCGAGCGTTCATCGCCGAACGAATCGCTGTACGCCATCCCCAAAAAGAGGCCGAACTGAGGGAACATAATTGCCTCCATCAAGCCGCAGATAAAACAAGCGCCGAGATAGAGCGAGTAGAGGGCAGATCTCCTCTCATTGCGAGCCCTCCAGAGACGCAAGCATACCAAGCCAATGAGGCCGCATCCCAGCAAAAGCCCCGCCAGGCCGCCCCACACCAGCAAATCTAGAATAGCATTATGGGCCGACCAACACTGGCCGCTCCACAGAGAGCCTAAGGGAGAAGTTCCTCCGCGATAGTATCCAAGCAGCAGATGACTAGGATCCATCGCCTTAAAAGCGGCATCCCAAATGAGGGTCCTACCAGAGAAATCCAGCGTCTTCCCCATCATGGACTCAATAAGAAGACCAAAAACACCCTGCGCCCGCACCACAACAAAAGCGAGAAAAGCTGCAAGGTAGAGACCGGCATAGACGAATGCCGTCAGCGCGCACCGCAGCTTCCGTCCGATAACAAAGAAATATCCCGCCGTAACGAATAGCAGCGCCACAAGTGCCGTCGCCGATGGCATGAGCAGCGACTGGGCCGCAGCAACCGCATAGATGACGACGCTACGAACAGAAATGTAGCAACCCTGCGACTCATCAAGTAGAAGCGACGCAAAAATCGCTGCAATATAAAATCGATTGAAGCCATTTCGATTTCCAAAAAGTGTCGAGATCTCCGAAAAATGAAACACTGAAGACTCAGCAGGAATGATTAAGATTACCACCAGATTAACCACGGAATAGGCTCCGTAAATAAGCAAAATCCCCCATAGCAACTCTTTGCGACGACGTGGCATCATCGCGCACGCCAAAAGAGCAGCCGCCACAAAGGGCAGTGTCGCCCGAACGCCGTCGGAGAACGTCGCACCGCCCACAAGAGCCGTCAAAATTCCGAACAGGGCATAAGCGATGGCCACGATGGAGAAAACGCCTCCCCTCCCGCGCAGCGCAAACACCGCGATCGCGACGACGATGCTCGCATACTGTCCGTAGCGAAACACCGCCCGAACAAAAGGATCGCCATAAGCCGAGACAATACTAGGCGGGGTCAGAAACAGCAGGCAGACAGCCACAACCGCTATCAGCGCCTTCTCCCCCACCACCCGTGCCAGCACACTGCTCTTCACTATCTGCGATATACCGCCAACCACAAAACTCCTCCCACTTCCAAACCAACGCGCCCCAACATCAAACCGAAGAATATCACTTTATCCGCCGCACAAGGCACCTCGGCCTCATCCTCCAATTTTCTCGGCACGCCGGCGGCATATGCAAACAAGCACGAACGAAACGATCCCCGCCGCAGTGAGAACAGCCCCCAATCGCAACCCCGGCGTCTCGTATACGAACTCGATCTCATGCTTGCCCCGACTAAGGCAGGCCCCGATGTACATCTCGTTCACCTTGAGAAGGGGCACTTCCACGCCATCAATGCGAGCTTCCCATCCCGTGCTGTACGGAACAGAGACACAGAGGATCCTCTCATCGGGAACCGTAATTGTTCCAGCCACCTTATTCCCGCCCACGCGGACGCTTTCCAGGCTGTAGCGGCTTAGCGACTCAACAAGCTCCTCGTACTTCCCCATTGACTGACAGACCACCCTGAGATCCTCGAACCGATACACGCCAGGACGAGGGAAGCTAATGGAAATGGCCGTCCCGCCCTCCTCCGAATAACCCAGGTTTACCAGGAAGTCATCCTGCCCGTCGTTCCATTGATAGTACGAGTTCTTGTAATTCAGGGTCTTTGAAACCCCACCTACGCTTACCGACAGAGGGAAAAGCTCGGAAGACGCATTCCAGTGGGATTCCTGGCCTGCCTCCAACTCTATCGCGTTGCGCTCAATGAGCGGGAGGGTGTCAAACTCCGCACGCGGGTAGAACTGCTCGTCATCGTCGAGATACATGTCAAGCACCGACAGCGGTTCGACTTCGATTCCTTCAGCTATAAGATAGGTCTCGCTTTCTGCGGCACCTTCGAAATTCAAGGTAATGGAGGCGTTCTTCTCGCTTACAAAAAACTCCGTCTCCTCGAGCTGCCGCACCCCCGCGCCAAGTGCGCAGGTATAGGGAACCGCATGCTGCTGGGTCGAGACTGCCTCCACCTCCACCCGACTCAACGCAGGCCCAATCTGATCATCTGCGAGCACGGCAGCCTGCAGCATAGCCTCCTGCCGCTGCTCAATAGGCAATGCCGCATACCGAGATTCGCTCATGCATTTATCGAACGTATAGCCGAAAGGCAACGCATATTCGTTCTCGTACACGCCGTAACGCTCAGCACGGTCGTCGACGAGCCTCTTCTGCTCCTTATCCAACTGGGACCCCGTCGCCTTCTGAAGCGCGGTCTTCAAGCGCTTTACCTCTTGACGGTTTGCAACTACTTCGTCCACTTTAGCAAATCCGAACGGTACCGGTCCGACGGGTTCGCCGTCCCCCTTAAGCAGAGTCACATAGTACTTAGTGCACGCAAGCGCCTCCAAATAACTTCTCTGATCGAGGCCGCTATAAGCGTGCGCCTGCATATCGGGAATACCCTGAGCCAGAAGGTACGAGGACACCTCGCCATTAGCGAGACTCCAGTAGTATTGCGTCGTCGAGAGACCGAGCCGGAGGGAGGCGTTCTTAACAGCAACCGTCCCTTGGTCGCACCGCAGAGGCCCATCCCCCTCCAACGCTTTAATTTGGCTCAAAGGAGTAGCATCGATCGCTTCTTTCCCACGTCCAGCATCAATAAACTGCGACACATAGTTGCCTTCGTCTGGCGCATAGAGGTAATGGCCGTTAACGTAGGTACCTACCACTACCGCAATCGTCATCAGAACCGAAAAGAGAGTGGGAGACAGTAAAACGGGCGTTGCCCCGCCAGCCCTCACGCAAACCAATAATGCGGCGACGAACAAGATACAGCATGAGACGAAAGCTGCCTCGGGAGCACGCCCGATAGACGCAAAGGCCGTTTCGGACAGAACACCTTCCGCGAAATAGACGACGAGGACGTAAAGTACGCAACCCACAACACAGAAGAGTGCCTCCCTCCTTGTAGGTTGCAAAAGATGGGGCCACGATACGACAAACGCATAGGCAGCCGCCAAAGCGCAAGCCCACGACCACCGATTGGTTACATAGGAGAACCCATTCAGGGCGCTTCCCGCATCGGGCAGAAGCAAAACAAGGGCACACGCCACGAGGGCCACCTTTATGAGCCGATGTCCGCGGCGTGCCCAAAGTGCAAAAACACCCAACAAGGTCGGAGCGGAGAAACCGAGCACAGCCCACATGTCGGGTTCCGACACAGAGATAATCGACCCCGCCAGCCTCCCATAATACGAAGCCGAGTAGAAAAAGTCGTGAGTAAGATCGGCGCCGAGACGGTCGCTCCCCACCACAAATATAAGAACAGGTACAAGCACGACGGCGGCCATGCAAACCCCGATGAGGCCGCTTGCCACAAACCGCAGCAACGTCCGCAGGAAAAAGCGGGCGAAAGGCTGCGGCCTCCAAAAAATCACCCTCGCCAGAACGTAAGAAACAACAAGCACGACTAGCATGTAGAAGAAATAGAAATTACTGACCACCGAAATGAACACCATCACGATGAACAGCCGCGGGTCGTTGCTTTTTAGGATCTTCTCCGCACCCACCAAAAGCAACGGAAAATAAATGAGCGGATTCACGAAGTACGGATGTCTGACGGCTCCGAAAAGCGTCCAGCCGCAAAAGGCATATATCAACGCTCCGCATAAAAGAGCAATTCGCGAATTGCGACCCATGCAACGACAATACGCCACAAAAGCGAGGCCACTCAGGTAAATGCGCACAACGACGAGACCCCCATAAAGGTACTCGGTCATACTCGACGGGACGATTGCGCTTATCAGATTAAGAGGATCCCCCAATGCATAGTAATGAATCGTCGCAATTACGTCGCTGCCGTAGCCGGCGCCGAATTCCCAAAGCGGTATTGCAAAATCGCCCTTGGCTGCGCTACGAGCGATCTCGCGCAGCCAATCTCCGAGATACATGAGGGCGTTGTAGTGCTGACTTAGGCCATCGGCACTCCAGATAAAGCTTTTGCCATTAGAAACGAACGGCAAAAAGCAGAGGAAGGCCGTCAAAGAAAACAGCAGCGTATACGCGACGAGAAACGTCGCCCGTGGATATCGGTCGGTAAGCAAGACGAGCTCACGCGACGTCTTCTTCCATCTCAAATTCACCGAACGCTCCCGAGTCCAATCTGCGGCTTCTTGTCCGCCTTATCCGCAAGCCTCATGAGCCAGCTATTGACCGGCTGCATCGCTTTATGGAGCACGTAGGCCCCCACTATCGTCAGCAGAACTTCGACAATGCAATACTCGACCTGAATCCAATTCGAGCGGCCGCTGAAAAAGTACTCCCCCGCATACCAGACCACAAGTGACCGCGAGGCAACATTAACGATATACATCTCAAGAGAAATGCGCCCAAAGAAGGCAAGCGCCTTCTGGTCGGCGGCACACTCAAAAGCCTTCAAAATCACAGGGACCAGCATGCAGAGGAGAACCGCCGTGCATGTATAGAAGTACCTTCGCGCAAGATTAGCGCCGCCAAACTGCGTAAGAGGGGTCAGCGACATGCACCACAAAAGAAGAGCCACCGCCACCAGGCAGAGCACGTAGCACCCCCTCATAGGTGCCCGCATCTTAACAAGCTTTCCCGCATAAATGCCCGCCACAAAGGCAGGGAAGCGCGTGAGCATGAGCTCAGTATTCGAGAGAAAGTCCTCATTAAACACGCCAAGAGCTACAGTAACGGCAACGTCGCACCCTATCACCACACACATACGCATAAACGAACGGTCGGACCCGTCAATGAAACGATGCAGCAGAGGATAGAACAGATAGAAGATTATGATTGCGTAGATATACCAGAATTGACGATATCCTTCAGTCAAGAATGAGATGTTGAACAGATCAGGCAGAAACCGACTACCGTCTTCGAATTGCACGAAATCCTGCAGCGCGTAGAAGGGAATAGCAACCACCAGAAACGTCGGCAGGATGCGAAGAACCCTTCTCTTGTAGAAACGCCCGAGATTGCTATTTTTAGAGAAGGCAAAATAAAGACCCATGCTCGAGAGGAATAGAAAAGCATCTACGCCCGCGCTGAAACGAGCGAATAGCCCGAGTGCCGAGTGAACCAATGTGTCACGCATTGTCGACTCGTACAAATGGAAGACGACAATACCGACAATTGCGATGCCGAACAAAACTTCGCGGTAATCGCTGAGGGAACCCCATGACGCCCGCAAAGAGCGATCGGCCCCGACGTTGCTATTCGCCATTGCAGATTTCCTCCACCCGATCAACCAGCCTCTTCGTTGATTCGCCATCGCAGTACGCAAAGAGCAGTTCGCGCATACGCTCGACATCGGAGAAGTCGTAGCTTTCGATTTTAGCTAACTCGGCAGCCAGATCCTCGGCAGACTTTACAAGCGGACCGATAACGAGCTTCTCATATTGGTCATTCGGGACGATACCATCCAAGTCGACGGAGGGAGCCCGCAACTCCTTCTCGTAGTCGAAGGCCGAGGAGTACACGGGCTTTCCAGTAATCACGCTCTCGAAATAGGTGTCGCGGTAATCTCCGACAACGGCGTCAGAGGCAATGATCAATTCCCTCAGGTTCATCTGCTTCTCGGTAATCACCTCGGCAAACCCAGGCAGGCCATCCAAGTTGACGAAGTCGCCAGCTTGACCCTTGTTGTAATTGAAAACAAGGCACCATTGGTCGCCGATAAGTCGGGACAGCACGCCGAAATCTATGAGATCCGCCCAGACGTCGCAGGTATTCCGCTTGCGCAGCTTGGGCATATACAGAACTATGCGCTTCCCCTTGCAGGCGGGAAAGAGCCCCTCGAGCTTTCGCCGCGCCTCAGCTTGCGGCATGTCGAAATAGAGATCGGTAACGCACGATCCCAGGATGTCGCACTCAGTCTCCGCGGACAGAGCGTAACTCTCCAGCATACGCTTCGCCAACGACGGCGAGGCGAGCTGGATGGCGGCAAAATCGTTGCCAGCAAACGCCCGCTCGTAGCGACGCTTCCATTTCAAGAAGGAGTGGGCCGCAAGGCCCTTCCGATGCAGAGAGAACGGAGCGCGGGCCACAAGGATCAGCTTTGTCTCCTCGCGGAAACCGACATCAGCGAAACGAGCTATGGGCTTGTCCACGAGAACAACTCGGGCCGAGGCGAGCCGTGCAGCCGCATCCGCAATACTCGTTGCGTCCAATGGCAAAACCCGTACATCAACGCCACGAGCCACCAGCTCATTGTAAGCGCGATGCAGCCCCTTCGTTTTCAGACTCTTGCCGTCGTGGACAATGAGCGCCATGGGCTCGACAGCATTTGACGCGCTCGCCTCATCGTACGCATCGCGCCATTGCGCCGCCAATGCGGCCATCTCTTCGTATTTCTCGCGGTACTCGCCATTGCGTTCGCGCTCGGCCTCCGAGAGCACGCGACCGCTTGCGAAATCGTCACCGGGCAAAATCTGATAAAGCTCGCAATAGCGCCGGCGAACATCCGGGGCGGCGCGCGTAACAGACATGGTAATGCTGGAGGTGAGCGTCATATTTCCGCGCTCAGCTTCTTTCGCCTCAAGAGCATCAACCATATCGTTCGTCAACGCCGGGGCGAATTCGCGCTTCTTTCCGTAAAGAAGAACGGAATCCATGAGTTGTCCGATTCTGTCGGCAAAATCTGTATTATCGCGATTAGCCGTATAGAACTCGAGGGCAAAATCAAAAAGCTGATGATCTGTCGCCTCGCCATCTTCCAAACCCAACGCCGCATATCGGCGGGCGAACTCCGGAAGAAGCCGACTCATGGAATCGAACAGGTTCTGGTTGCAGGGAATATCCCTGATGACCGGCCGCAGCACCCCACCAACTTCCTCATAGGACTCAACGCTGCGATACGGCATATTGGCAAAAATCGCCTCGATGAAGAACAGACGCGTGTGGTTAACAGTGAAGTTGTGCCGCACAGAACAGCCGTCGGTGGGAAGGATGCTCCTCGCATAATAATACGGCACTACCGCCTGGTCATCGCCGATAGCGTCCTGCCAAAGCCGCACATGGCAATCCTGGTTATAACCGCGCCCGTTGAATTCCACGAAGGCAAACCGCTCAGCGGAATCCACCTCTTGCAGTAAATATGCCTCTGCGCTTTTCCTGCCCTCAGCTGCAACGCCCAGCAAGTACTCGTTATACTCCGCAGAATCGCGGAACGACTGCACGAGCGCCGCAAACGAAGCCTTGTCGGAAAACTCAATCGAATCAGGATCGATCGCGGGGAAGAACTGGCGGAACCGATTCTCGTCGAGGCTCATGGCCGCAAAAAGCTTTTCTTTCGATGTAACGCTTTTGAAATTGCCGTAGTCCCCCCAGAAGCCTTCGTCGACCTCATCGATGTAAGAGGGAATGCGCCAGGTGCGCCGCGACGCGTAAATATACTTCGTCTTAAAGGGAAGATTCCTCTGCTCGATAATGGCATCCGCAATACGCTTCAGATGATGGCCGTCGCGGGATACGAAGTAAAGCGTCTGATAACCGCGCCGCTCGGCATCTCGCAGCACCCAGTCGATATAGGGAACGAAGCACAGCGACACAAACGAAATGGTGAACTCATCCCACTCGAACGTGTTGTCCATGCAAAGTCGGGCTTGCATGGCGGCAACAAGGTACGAATCGTATGTTCTTAGCGCATCGACCTGCGCCTGCTGGCAGTCGTTATAGGACGGCTTGGCAACACGGCGCGATGAGATCTGAAAACTTCGGGCCTTCTTGACGTCAGCCTTCTCGTTGTCGCCGTAGTGAACCCATTTCCCAAAATCGTAGTATGGCTCAAAACTTTTGTAGACCTCGAAATACAACTTCGAAGATGCCTTGAGAACACCGTATTCGTTGGACAGGAACAGGGGGAGCTGCGCCAGAACCGGATCGGCCTTGGCGAGCATCTGCGTGATAACCGCTCGCGGCAAGTACATATCGCTAATAAGCACTACGAACTCGCCTTCGGCCAAGAGCGACTTCAGAAATTCGATGCGCTCGGTAAGGGGAATCGTATTGTCTATCTCAAGCTCGATCTCCCAATCGGCGAGCAGCTTCATTTGCTCGTCCGAGAGCCCGTACACCGTCCCAATACGCTGGATGATTTGCGCAAAACCAACCTCGACGTGCTCGCTTTGCCGCACATCGGTGCTCTTGGCAAAATATTCGCGCTCGCACAACTCGGCCCAATGGCGAATATTCGGGTAATCCCTTGTCAATGCTGCAGGAAATCCGCCTTCGGCGGCCATACGCTCTTGCACTCCATAGAACACACCTACGGGGTCGAGCACTTTGCGCGAAATGAGCGTGTCGAAAATATCGAAGCTGTAGAGCGTCGGATAGGAACGCTTCTTCGGCTCGAACTCGAGCACCGCCTGCACAATATGCTCGAAGTCTTGCTCTCCCTGCGAATACGACCAGTAATATTCATTGATGCGCGCAATGTCGGCCGATTCATCCCTATTGGAATATTCGCCCATGGCGGCAATCAGCTCATCGAAGCTCTTGCACACCGCTCCCAGCGTTCGATCGAAGTAGCCGACCTGCCCCGCATCGTGCGTATCAACAGATTTTGCGTACTCTTCGTAATCGAACACGTAGCGAATATAGTGCGGCACACCGGCGGCGCAGAAATCGGCAGTGATGGACGAGTAGTCCACAATCGCCAGATCTATATCGCTGATAATCTCGTAGAGATCATCAGAATTATCCCAGAACAGAAGGTTGCGGGAATCCCCATAGCGCCTCTTGGCGTTGAGGAATGAGGTCTCGTCTTCAATCAGGGGGTGCATTTTGAGGATAAGCAGGATGTCCTGCTCACGGCAGAATCGCTCCAGTCGTTCCACATCGGGAATAGCCCGCGAAAACACCTCTCCCTCTCCCGCCCGGAAGGTCGGGGCATAGACTGCAATTCGAGTTTTACCGGAAAGCCCCTTTTTCTTGCGTACATCATGATCAAATGTGGCAAGCGGCTCGCAATAGCGTTGGTACAGATTCCGGGGATATCCGGCGCGCAGAAAATTGTCGTCGTCGTTGACGCCCATGTCGAAAACGAATTCGCTCTCGATTGCCGGACAAGACGCGCCAACCATCTGCTGATCGTGATAAAACGCATTACGCGCAACGTACTTTTGAGCAAGCGATATCGAGAGATCGTTCTCGAACTGCCTGCGTTCAACGCGCTTGAGGCCGCCCACACCATGCCAGAGGTTGATGTACTTCACATTTTCGAAACCGTCCGGAATACGAGATTTCACCTGCTCGGTAACAAGAACGCCAGTCCTGTTAATGAGAAACTGCGCCTCGGGCGCAGACTCATCGAACGCTTCGAATCCGAGAGCCCGAACCTGAGCGATGGTATCCTCGCTGCCGCACAGCCAATAAGCCTTAATGTCGGGGCGATACTTGTTGATGTAGGCGAAAAGGTACTTGGGATTCCCGCGAAAGTCCTGACTTGCATGACCCGCCATAAAGCACCATACGTGATCGCGATCATAGCCCTCGACCCATTCATAAATGCGACGGGCTATGGCCTCATTCCAAGCATCCGAGCTATTCCCGAGAGAACCCCCCGAATTCAACCGCCCCTTTTTCCTGAAGAGCGTAGCCAGCTTCATGGTGCCACCAATCTATACGCCTCGAACACAACCGGTTTTTCTTGCTATCGTATCACGGATTCCCTTCCGTCCGAAAATGCCACCAAAAACACGTGAGCACATGACCATATCGCGTTGCCGACCCCCGCCCCAACGCCCTCTACAGGCCAAAGCGAAGATATGTAAAACGCACACGAGCTGAACTCCCTCCGGCACAACCATCAACAACGCCAACAGAACTCCGTATTGCGCCATGCAATACGGCATACGCAAGATTCGACTATTTCTCTGATCAGCTCCTGGCCCTGCCATAGATGCGGAGCGTATCCTTATGTGCTCTAAAACTTGAAATCCAGCCAAGGCTCTGAATAGCTGCCAAAAGCAGCACCATCTCCGAAGTCTTTTTTACCTGAGGGCGTTTTCCGCTCCCGACCGACAGCCCAACTTGATTGAGATCCTCGTCAGACGACACCTCAACAATATCCATAAAAGAAGCGAGATCCATATTTCTTACATTGTAGGCAAGAACGACCTTGAAGGCAGCCGCCCTCCCAACGTTGCGGCTCGAAAGTTCAATGAGAAGGTCTGCTGGATACCTCTGCGATTCCCGAATTGAACCTTCAGCCAAGCTCGCCTCAACAATATCCGCAATAGCCTCTTTGACCGCTCTGTCCTGGTTGTCATAATTCCTTATCGCCCAGGATAGGTCGTTAGGATCAAAGTGTTCCTTGAGAATTTTTAGCAAAATGCGATCAGAAACAGTGACATCTTGCACAGAAATTGGCGCATTCGCATAGTCCAAGCAGTCGATCTTATCTTCGTCAGTCACACCTGACCACGAGAGCAAATGCTCCAATTCGCCCGGCATCGGGCTGCAACCCTCCGACAGACAAATGGCGTACTCCTGCGGATTAGCTCCAATGAAATAAGGGGCAAATTCCGGATAGTTCCCTCTAATAAAACTCAGATTATGCTCGTTCAAAACAAGATAGGACGACTCAACCAAAGTTCCCATATTTTCCTCGGCAACGCCCAACAATTCAAAATTCATGCAGCGATGCCCCACAGCAGAGAGGGCGTCCTTCAGCACGCGCTGATTGATACCATCGGACAGGAGGAGAGCGTCTATCGCCTTTTTGGCCTCCCGCTCATCATAAGATCTCATGATATTGAAATTAAACTTGGCGGCATTATTCACGAAACACCTAACCTGATCGGGCAGGGCCCCCTCCGCCCGCGCAGCAAGCCACATTAAATTATCCGCACTCCTCATCACAAGCCCTCGTTCGAGCAGCAGCGGCTCTATTCCTTGATCGTTCACCATTCGGAGGTCGAAAGACATTCTACCCAACTTCGCAATAAAGGCCTTTTTCAATTCTTCACGAACCGTCGAGGACTGCAAAAACGGCAAAGCGGCTTCCGCGGTGCAATCAATTACATCAGTCTGCTCAATTACCAAGGCAACGAATTCATCCATATTAGCCGCTATTCTAGCTGACAGTGGAGCGACTGGCTCTCGGTGCAGCATGTTGAGATAATGCGCCCAATGGACTTGAGCGTCATAATATTCGCCCATAAGAAACTCTATGTTGCGTGCATTAAACGCGAACAACCCTCTTTCCACTACGGCGTCAACTGCAGATCTATCGGACTTGAAATTCCTCATGTCAAGAAAAACAACACCTGCAGCAGAAAGACATTCGAGAGCGTTCTCAAATCTCTCCGGTTCAGTCGCCAAACGGCGCACAAAAGACGCCCTGTCACAGAGCATCTGTTGCAGAGCCTCTCGACGAGAAAACAGCTCAAAAAGCTCGGGCTCCGAGCCCCATAACACCCAGCGTATAAAGTCCAGCGCCGCGTCGTCAGATGCGCCATCTCCAACGACCGCCCTCTCCATTAAGCCATTGTCGCTCTCCACATTTGCCCGAACAGCAAGACGTGTCACCAGCCTGGTCGCACGCTCAAGTACGCCCTCGTCCCCAGCCTTGCCATGTGGTTGCCCAGAAATCCAGTTGAAAAATCCTGATATAAAATCGAATCGCAAATCCGCAGCAATACGCCTCGCCATGCAACAAAGCGCCGTTTCGTTGTTGGTGTCGAGTACCCTCTCCATCAGCCTGTAGTTTAAGGCCGAAGCCTTTGCGAAATCAACTTCAGTTAGTTCCGCGATGACCTCATCAGGGTTTTTCAATGGTAGGTCAAACGCCGGCAATTTCCCATCTACGACGTATCTAATGAATTTCTTATCGTCCTTCGCTAAATAACCTTCATGAAAATAGGAGACGTAGTCGTGATAGTTCTCATCAATGAGGCCATTTTCTATCAAACTATACAGCGCATGACAGCCGAACTTAACCTCCTCTGCAGCCCGACGCTTCAGATCGGCATCAGTGCACCCGGGAACCTCCGCTAAAGCTTCATCGCGAGCGCATTGGTCAAACGTCGACTTCGCAATATCGCCACTCAGATACAAGCTCTCAGCAAGAAGCTTGCTTACCTTACCCGACACCTCCTCGCTCTCTCCCATCATGCCTTTCACTGACACACTCTGCAGATACTCTGCCGGATCACAAGAATCCAGCCAGCGTAACTCTTTCTGGCACTCGGCCACACGGCTCTTAATAGATGCAAGATCTTTCGCCTCCCCCTCTTCCAGGTCTCCCATTAGCCGCTCAACCTCATCGCGAAGGCTCCTCTTCTTTTCGCCAATCGAGAGAGAGGCAATCCCCCTTATATTCCGATCGAACAGCACGTTCAAAGCCCCACAACCCCGGCAGAGACGATCGTAATCGCGAGGATACAAATTCTTGTATAGGATAAAAGAAATGAGTTTCTCCTGGTTCAGATAAGTACTCTCTCCTATCCTCCCCGAATAAACCAAGAACTCATTGCAGATATTCTGCAATGTTCTCATGTCGTCAACGAAAAGACTGATCAGCGCAAGCACTTTTCTTTCTACAGCACGATTGCTTGAAACCAGTCGCCGAGATAGCAAATCAAGGGAATTTTTGTTATCGACATAGGGGACAACAGGAATGATCAGATCAAAAAACTTCGTACGTTCCCGGCCTTCAAACAGCCCGTCTCTCACAAGGTAAAAGAAACGGTAGGGAATCTTACCCTTATTCCGAGCATTCAAGAGATCATTCACTTTATGCAATTGCTCGAATATTTGCACATTACCGTACCGATCCAAATCTTCGAAAGCAAAATTGAGGCAGCCCGAATTCTCGAAAAGGTATAAAACCTCCCTGAGGTGCCTATCGAAAAAGGAATCTTCCTCATCATCAAAAACCTCAAAGCTGTAGCTATGTGCTGAAACTCTTTTGACCAAACCCATTCTTCTCTGAGTCATCAGCAGCTTGTAGAGAAGCAATCCACCGAAAAGAGCGGCCAAAGCCGCCGCCAGCAAACTAATCCATCCATAATCCATTTGGACAATAAGTTCTTGAGGGACGGGAACGGAGCGAGTGGCGATAGCTGTCAGAAATAGAACCAGCACCATCAAAGTAGCGTAGAAAGCCATTGAAAGTCTATTGGCCCGAATGGGACGGTGAAAGCGTGACTGTGCGACGCTCTTTGGGTCTAACTTGAGAACAAGTTGCCCTATGATTTCCCCTTCCAGATGTTTTGTTGAGCGCTCCCGCTCGTCTAGACACTCACCCGCAACATTGTCTCGCACCCCATGAAAGTGTGCCAGGGAGATGGTCTCGACCCTAATCGCTCCGGATGAACCGGCAGACCGGCGGTTGAAGTACGATCGAAAAACCGTACTCTTGCCCGCGCCATATGGACCCATAAGCGCAATATTGCGCACCTCTGGCATGTCAAATGCAGAATCGAGCGCTTCAGCGTAGATACCAATATCCGCGGTTTCATTTGGGGTAAGCGGCTCCATCCTCAAGTCGTAAAGCCCTTCTCCCTCCCGCGCGGCAGTTCCACTTTTCTTACCGGCCTCTCCCATCCCAAGCGCCTCCTTCGCCAAATCCTATGCAGTTCACCTTCCGTATTATCCGCCCCAATCCAGCAAAACAGTCCTACCATCGGAGTTCAAAGGATCACCACTATTGCAAAGTCCACAATTACTCAACATCCCCAGTCACCATAAGGCTAGTTTAATAGGAACACTACCGTAAGTCATTTATACCTCTAGGGTAATTGCAGCATATTTACAGCCGCCACCCCTCAGCACAACTAAACGCGCAAGCAGGAGGCACCTGGACATTGCTGAGATCTCTCTCCACCTTGCGGCCACCAGGCTGCCCACGATGCAGCGCGGCCGGGGATAAATTTCGTGCGTGGCTTAGCGAGCCGATGCACCTAGCGAGAGCGAGACCGAGGCGGCATCCGCGGCAGCGCTGTCAAATTCAGGGCCCAGCTCAAGCAGGAGCTGGCAAAACCCCATCCCGCGAGACCGATTGTAGCGCCTCCGACTCGCATCCAAATACAGCATGCGCAGGCTGGCGCTAACGCCAGCCTGCGCAACGGCAATTCCATTACTGCCCGTCGATAGGATGCACAATTCGCAACTTTATCTGACTAAAACAAAGCCCTGTAGATTGGCCCTCGCCACTTCAAGCTTGCTGACAGTCTTGCGGAGGCCATCTACGCCATCTGACCACAACCGCAGAACCAACACCGTTGCATCACATTCGTTTGCAACCTCCATGCTCGCCGCACAGCGAGAAACAGGCGGGCACACGATCGCAGTCAGATCACCCAATTGAAGCTCCGCCGGACGATCCTCGGAGCTGCCATTCCTCCCAGAGACGCCATGTAACCCTGTCGAGCACAGAGCATCCCACAATGCGTCTATTGCAGACCCATCCGCGTCCAAAGGCAAAAAGCACACGCTCTTGACCTGCTTCGACGTCGACAAACGCACGCTCACTAACAGCTGTTCAACAAAATTCAGCGAATCGGTACTAGCGAGCAGCGGGATGTGGGCAATATCGACAACCTCCTCCGAGTTCCTTATTGGCCGCCTCACTAAATCTAGAAAGGCAACGACGAGCAGCGCGACCACTGCGCCGCCTAAGACGCCAACCAAGCAATACTTAAGAAAGCCCTTCACCATGCCGTCCTCCGCCATGGAGGCGTTAGTAACCGAAACATATATCGAGCCCAACGCTGCAATACGATCAGCCGCAGAGACCCCGGACGCAAGATCAGAAGGGCCTTCACCTATCATCAACTCACTCTCCGCGACCCCCTGCTCGTAATCTACTGCAATATCACGCAAAGCCTGTACTGCCACCTCTGCAGTTGAATCCGCAAGGCCATTCGCCAGCTCCAGCACTTCAGAGGAACTGGGTCCTTGAATAGAAAAAACCAACTCCTGCCCGCTCTCGTCGACGGACAACAAGATGAGTTCCGGATCATAACCCGTCGCAGAGATCTCATCTCGCGCTACGGAGTCAAAGAGGCCCTTCACCCCCGTAACAGACAAAACCCCCGTTGGGTCAGACACAGTTACGCTCGAACTGGCAGTGTATGGATTTCGAAAATCACTGCTTACAAAAAAACAACCTGCTGCGGCAACGACAAATGCAAGCAGAACGAGAACAGCAACATTGAGATAATGGCGTAACACCTCTAGGGCATCGCGTAGAGTCATTGCATTTTCCTTACTCGGCGATTTAGTGCTTACGATACAAATTATACCATCGAGCGAACTCGCGTAAGCCGTCTTCCAAGCTGGTCGACGGACGAAAGCCGAAGTCCTTCTCCAATTCGCTCACGTCCGCATAGGTTTTATAAACATCTCCCGGCTGCATAGGAAGGAACTCATGCTCGGTTGCCTTCTCAACAACACCCTCGGCAATCAAAGCCTCTTCCAAGACATCCACAAAGCGCATGAGCGGCTCCGGCCTGCTGTTCCCAATGTTATACACCTTAAATGGAACATCCTGCTCATCGCGCAAGGGAGGACGCTGCATCACGTTAACAACACCTTCAACGATATCGTCAATATACGTAAAGTCTCTCTGAAGGTCACCCCTGTTGAAAATCTGAATAGGTTCACCTTTGACAATCTTGTCAGCAAATTTGAAATAGGCCATATCCGGCCGCCCCATGGGCCCATAGACAGTAAAGAATCGGAGGCCCGTACAGGGAATGCCATACAGCTTGGAATAAGCATGTGCCATCAATTCGTTCGATTTTTTTGTAGCGGCGTACAACGAAACCGGAGAATCCGTCTTATCGGACACAGCATAAGGAACCTTTTCGTTTAGGCCGTATACCGAGCTAGAACTCGCAAATACCAGATGTTTTACAGGGTAATTTCGACACATTTCGAGGACATTGAAGAAGCCCACCAAATTGGACTCAATATATGCCGAGGGATTCTCTATAGAGTACCTTACTCCGGCCTGGGCAGCCAGATTAACGACCATGTCAAAGGAGTGAGCTTCAAATACGCCTTCCAAAAAGGCACTGTCCGAAATATCGCCCCGAATGAACTCGAATCTTCCAGAGCGATCGGCGCCTTTGACCATGTTTAGCCGATCCCTTTTGATCGATGGATCGTAATAGTCGTTTAAATTGTCAGCGCCAACAACATGGTAGTCCGAATCTTCCATTAGCTTTCTACAGAGAAAGGCGCCGATAAAACCTGCCGCCCCTGTTACGAGAATCTCTTTCATGTCAATTTCACCTACTTCAATATACGCGCCTTCATAGCATCAAACTCACTTCGAACTTCAATTGCGGTTACACCAGTTTCCTTGATGTACATCACAAAAAACATCATTCCGCAGATAGTATATGAAAAAACCGTCGACGCTGCAGCCCCAATCGCACCATATCGGGGAATAAGCACCACTGCAATGGCAATGTTAGCGAGCACCGATACGACCAGCAGAGATACAACCCTCATCGACTTGCCGTTATTCACATAAATCGGATGTATTAGCTTGAAGGCGACCATTGGAATAATGCCAGCGAACACAACAAGCGTCACGGGATACGCCGCACAATACGCATTTCCAAAGAGCACCCCGAGAAAAGCCTCTCCAAAGATGCCAAACGCGATGCAAATTATCACGCATATGGCCATGTTGATTAGAATCAAGCAAATTGTTCGAGCATCAATGTTCTTGCGAACGCTATCATGATAGACGAGTTCTTTAAAAGCATCGGGGATAAACCAGAGCATGTTTGAGAGCGAATACGCAGTCCCAAAAAGACCCAACTCATAGTCCCCGGTCCCGAAGTAGTTCATAGCGACTACATCAATATTGTAATTGCATTGTATCAATAACGCGAGCAATGCAGTTGGCAGGCCAAAACGTAGAGCCTTTGCGACAAAATGCATATCGAGAGATTTCGGCGCAAAGACGAACAAACGCTCCTGCAGACTGCATGCCACCACCTCGAATAAGGCCTTCCCTATTAGACACCCGACTATCGCAACAAGATTATGTGGGAAGAATAGAAGTATCGCCAAATTGGCGCATGCATACAATATCGATGACTGCAGCAACGTCCGATTCCGACGCCGAATATTCTCGATCAGCGCGATAAAGACGATTTGATTTTCCAATATCTGGGCAATTGACAGAAGAGAAACCGGAGCGAAATCGCTTTCATCGGAAAAGAAGGGGAGCGCACATGGCAAAAGAACCAGATAAGCAGCAAACTGTCCCCAAACGAGAGTCAGCAAGCCAGCTTTTGCCCTCTCCTCGCCGAACGCTCTCATAAGTGGCGCGTAGGCAAAAGTGAGGCCCAGATTTCCTACAGCCTGGATAAGACTTGCATATACCGTAATTGTCGTATAACCGCCCCTCAGGTCAACTCCCAATGAGCGATTGATCAAAACCGAGCTAACAAAGCCGACAGCCACGGACCACAAACGAATTGCCACCGGAGACGAAACAAGCCGCCAAGCTCTCCCCGGGTTCATCTCGCAAGATCCTCTTTGCGAGCTAGCTCGAACCCGCTTCCCGCGAATACTTTTCCATACACCATCCCGTCTGCCGCTAATCGCCGATACCTCTCGGCATCACGTTGCTTTACAACCGCCGCTTTCGGGCCCATCACTACAGAATACGGAGGGATTTCTCCCGAAACAGTGCAGCCCATGGCAACAACAGACCCCTCGCCGATACGTGTCCCAGGAGCGATCGACACATTTCCTGCAATCCAAACGTTATCATCTATGATGATAGGCAAATCAACCTGCCGTCTATCATAGGGCACCGACATGAGATCTTTCGAGTCGTAATTATGGCTCCCAGACACAACAAAAACACGCGGACCGATCATGCAGCCATCTCCAATGCGTATCTGGGAATAAGCGTCGAAATAACAGCTCGAGCCGATATAAACGTAATCCCCGATGTAAATATTCTCGGAGTTGTTGAAAACCACATCCTTCCCACCAAGCCTCAAATCCCGCCCGAGAGACCCCATCGACCATGCCCTCAGTCCAATCCTTATCCTCTGCTTCGACGGCTTAATGTCAATCAGGACCTTTTTCCAAACCCTTCTGGCAAAATTCAACATAGCGCTTCCTTCGCACTCCTTTTTCGATTCAAGATTCTAACGACGGCTTTTCCGCGCCCATCCCCTCACGCGATTTGCCCACAACGCAAGTGCGCGACAAGGCAAAAACGAACAGCGCCGGAAAATACGCCATGATTATGCTCGAGTAGGTAACGGTGCTCCAATCGGCAACGAGAAAGACTATCACAACTGCAACAGCCAGACACTTTAGACTCCTTGTCGCCTCATCGCAAGCAGCGACCCTCCACAATGCCCAAAGGATGGGTGCATAAAATGCGATCAGCCCCGCCAGCCCGTAATTGCAGAGCAGCTCCACATAATTGCAATGGCTATACCCATAGCCAAAAGACGATATCGAGGCAAAGTACTTTTCTCCACCACCGAAGAGCGGATGGTCGAAAAAGGCCGTCAGTCCTTCCTCGATCATGCCACCACGAGCATCTGTCGACCACGAATAATGACCAGGTCCAACACCCAAAAGCTGATACAATGCGTCCTCTATTCTAGACCCAAGCACTTGATAAAGCTGGGGGGTTTCGAATACAAGAAAAACCGACAGAAAGACCGCCCCTACGATCAGTGTATTTGCCATCACCTTGTTTTTTGCCAGACGCTGCATTACCAGAAGATCTGCGGCAAAGAAAACCAGCACGCCCTTTGAGCCAGTAAGCAAAGCGGCAGCGCCAACTAACAAGAGCACACAAACCAACCCTTTTGATTTTGTCTGCATAACCCAATAAGACAGAAAGAGAGACAACGTCCCCAAGCTTCTACCCACAGTATTCACATTACCGCTCAGCGTATCGCCCAGCCTGACACCCGAAAAAAGCAACGCGCGTTCTCTTTCGACCACAATGACTAGGACGCAAATTGAAACGAATACTAAGACCTGAAAAAAACGTGCACCCCCTCCTTCTGCGCGAAGCAGATCCCTAGTAGAAAGGTACACGGCAATCCCGGAAATACAATTAAAGAGCATTGAATCCCAATTGTACTCTCCGTATCTTAAGAACAGGACTCCGTATGTCGTGAACAAAGCGTAAATCAACACAAGCCAACATATACATGGCTCAACCAACAGTTCACGTCGTTGAAGTGCTTTGAAAATAGCGTTTGAAAAAACAGCAACTATACCGATTCCCGACATTGCTAAATAAATCAGCATCGTCGACTCCGTATAGAAGCAAATGCTCGCCACCAGAATTAGAGATAGGCTGACCTGGCATATACGCACCGAAGCATTGCATCTTTTCGCATCTCTCATCGCCAGCAAAAACGCTCTCCCCCGCTCGGTCTTATACAATTACCAGCGTCAATCCGACTTGCGCTAAGAATATTCTAGCATTCACAAAGAGCAGCGCAGAGATGGACACCTATATCACACGTGCAGGAACACCGACAACGGTGGCGCTGGAGGGCACGTCTCGCGTCACCACCGCATTCGCGCCCACTCTTGCATTCTCCCCTATCTTCACATTATTCAGAATCACGGCACCGGCCCCGATAATTGCGCCATCACCAATGATGGTTTGTTTTTCCCTGCACTCCTCTGCAATTGTAACATGCTGATAAATCGTTACATTTTTTCCGATGACAACATTGCGCGCAATGATGATGCCATTGAGGCCATGTGGGAGGATGAGACGTCCGTCAATCTCGCAACACTCACCACGCAATCCTGCGCCCGTTCTAGCGCACTTCTTTGCCTCTGCTCGGCGCAGGAACATCAGACGAAGAAGAACCAGAACCCCCCCCCATGCTCTTGGATATACCGCCGACGATGCCAGTAGAGCTCTTCGTTAAAATCCTCTTGAAAGATGCGTGCAATTCGTTTCAGCATAGCCATTCCTCACATATCGACAACATTGCGCAGAAAATTATCCCATAGCGAGAAAATTCGTTTCGGGGAATACCCCTCGGCGGTTTCTCTTGCGTTATCCCCAAGGGCACTTGCCAACTTGGCATCCTCGAGGAGAGAGCACATTGCGTTAGCCAACGACTGCGGATCAGACGACACCACCAGCCCGTCCAACCCGTCTTTAACGATAGACGCAGCTGCCCCGCAAGGGGCAAAATCAGTTGTCACGCAGGGCAAGCCCAATGCCATGGCCTCTAGCAGAGCGTTTGGCATTCCTTCGTACGAGGATGACAGAACGAACAACGAAGCATTCTTAATTTGATCCAGCACGTCATAGCATGGTTCAATGATCTTAAACCTATCGAGAATGTGCAGTTGCCTAGCACGCTCAATGAGTGCCTCCCTAAGCTCTCCCTCGCCATAAATCCATAACTCATACGATGAGAAGCGGCGAACAACCAGAGAAAACGCCTCTAGCAAGAGGAACTGGTTTTTCTGCGGCGCAAGTCTTCCAATAGAAACGACACGCGTCTCCCTCACCAAAGTGTCTCGCGATAGCAGGTCATCTGGAATTATCACGGGATTCGGGATGACGGCAGAGCGGCATCTCACAGAATCAGAGAAATGATCGCGAGCTGCCTCTGTTTGAAAAACAAATCCACTCATCTTCTTGAATGCCGCCCATCGTACAAGACCCAGTAGACCCGAGTACTCATCATCGCCAGGATCGCCTCGCTCAGAATAGACAGCGCGCCCCCGAACACGCTCGGGCATCATCGCCGCGAAATAAGCCGACTGCATCCAGAAATGAACTGTTGCATCCGGGGTAAGATTGGTCAAACACCTCCTCAGCGCCCAGTAGCGAGCAGGAATCCGATTCCCCGCACCACATTCAGCATATGTAAGATCGTGAACAATCACGTCTGGATCAATGGCATAGCGGGGGTTGTTAGTGTGAAGCACAACCAGATGCACTTCATGCCCTCTCTCCAGCAACCCATTTGCCAATGTCACTATCTGTCGCTCAGCTCCTCCAGATCCGTGTAAATATGCGATGCATGCAATTCTCATAAACTACCTCTGATTGCTATCGATAGCCCAAGCCCATCGATTGCGCCACCCGAACAAGAAGCTCCGTCGCCTTGTAGCTCACGCAAAACGAAATCGCCAGCACTTTCCGGCTCGCTGGCAAGGGAGCCCGCAGAAGAACCGCCAGACCCTCGCGAAGCTCAGCCTGCAGAGCGGCTACGGTTTCCCTCTCGTCAAGCTCCGCATCCGCAATTCCATAATATGCAACTTTGCAAAGAAGGGAGAGGGGGGTGCGAGCAGCCTTCACCTCAACAAGTCGCCTGATATTTCCATACGTTTCACCCTCCGAGAGGGTCAGCAACAACTTGGACGCTTCATACAGGTCAAAATCCCTCTTCCGCAAACCTCCGCTGGAATTGCTCTCCTCCTCCTGAAAATAAAAATATTTAATCTGGTTGCTAAAGGCCACCCTATCACAGTCCATGAAAACCCTGTATTTGAAGTCAATATCCTCATTCACTACTCCTTCCCGGAACGAAATGCCCTCGAGTGCTTTACGCTCGAACAAACACCGGCATAAAGAAAATGCACCTACGCGCGAAGCACTCTCGCGCATTAAGCGCTCTAAGGATGCCTTCCCTTGAAGAACTTCTACTACAGGCTCTTTATCGTCAGGAGGAGTATCGGGGTCTACTGCTACACATAGATCAATCTGCGCGGCAGTGACGGAATTTTCCTCAATCATGTCATACAAGTGAGAGAACATGTCGGGAGCAACCCAGTCGTCCGAATCGACAAACCCGACATATTCACCAGATGACGCAGCTAACCCTCGGTTTCGCGCCGCCCCCGTCCCCTGGTTACCCTGATGCACAACAACGACATTCGGATACATCTGGCGCAATTCATCACAGAGAGCGCTGGATCCGTCCGTGGACCCATCATCTACAAGCACTATTTCAATCCCTCGATACACCTGGCTTGCAAGCGATTCAACGCATCGTCCCAAGTACTTCTTCCTGTTGTATACGGGAACAATGACGCTAATTGTCGGCGAGCAACCCGCCAAAGGCGCACAGCTCATCTTACCTCCCCGATAGGAGCCACATACAAACGGCGGCGTCCTTCAAATGCGGCGTCAAAACAAACAGATCTCCCATCCGGGCTCCAACGAGGATGCAAGTCGCAACGAGTGTCATTGTCGTATCTAAACGGTGAAAAGACTCGTGCCACAACCCTCGCCTCTTTCCCCGTCACATCGCCTTCTTCCAAGACCTTCACTTCCGAGAGACGCCTTCTATCCGGATACGTGTCCGTCAAAACATGCGATCGATCCGGTGAATAGCTAGGATGGCCATCGTTATCTAGCGCTTCCCACAAACGCTTGTAATCTGAAGTTAGATCTTTCATTAAATAATACCCATGTCCATAATCCCTTTTATTCTCGAATGCTATGATTTCGCTATCACTTTTCCAATAGCAATGAGAAACCATGTCATCGTCGCTGAGACAATAGAGGTTTTCGCCATCCAAATCACATGTCAAAAGACGCGAATACTTCCTCTGCCCACAAAACCACCTATGCAGAAACATGAAACGATTCCCGCAGGGATTGACCATGATATGGTTAACTTTATGGAATGCGCCCCGCATTTCCCCTCTAGGCTCAAAGCTAACAATCTGATCATAGGAAAGAAGCCCTGTGCACTCACCAGAGCACAGATCGACCCTCCAAACGCAAAATCCCTCGGGAACTTTCACTTCTTTAGTTGAGTCGGGAAGACTGGAGTAGCCGTAGCCTGGCCGAAACGTATGTAAGCGGCCAAAATCCAAAGTTAACGCAGTGGTGCCATCATTTGTTACGGCATAGACCGGTTGCGGTAAAAGCCTTTCACGATCAGTATCAATATTGTAAATTACGCTGCAGTAAGCACCTTCCCGAAAATCGTTATAGATAACCTCCGAATTGAAGTCCGGCCCGAGCCACTGGGCCATACACCCCTGCTGGACATTCCATGCGCGAGAATCCGCTATTCTTCTCGTCACTCCGCTTTCGACATCCACGATGAGAATGTCCAAAGGCGCATCTGGAGCAGGCTGAGACCAGGTTTCCTCTGCGGCCATACACAGCATATAACGTCCATTTGAGCTCCAAGGAGATTTATCGTAGTAACCGAAAAAATAGTCCCTATCATCCTGCGGAGAGACGCACCGCACATCTCCCTCGACCTTTACCTTGGGAGACAACGCATACAGGATCCCCTGATAGCAGCGTTTCACCACCCTTTTTACTCCAGGAATCTTGTTCAGCTGATTGTTGACAGCCTGCTCTATGCCCACCTAGACCTCCCGCCTGCGCAGCATTGTATAAACCATCCTTTGAAAACCCGCGGGCAGCAAATACATACTTAACTGCACTGCGGCAACAATAAGCCAATCGGCAAGGGAGGAAAAACCCGCTTTGTAAGCCGAATATCGTATGCCTATGAGCGATTTCGTGTTCTGCCAGTTTTTTCTCTTGCCAAGCGTACCTTCGTCAAATCGAAAAAGTAGCAGCGGCTCCTCCGTGTTTGCCCCCCTGCATCCTCCGGAAAGCATCTTTATCCAAAGATCAGTATCCTGGTTTTTTCGGTAATTGCCATAGGGACCATGCTTCAAAACGCTCGCCTTTTTATACATTACCGCGGGATGGTTGAAAGGATCTCTACGTTTTGCGAAATGATGTATATCTTCATTACTCTTCGGAACATCGCGAACTCCCGTAATGTTGCCTGTATCACCCTGAAACTCTAGAACCGGACTGCCCACAATATCTAGCGTCGGATCAGCCTCGAACGCAGCAAGCAGCCGTTCGCACCGCCGAGGAAGAGAGATATCGTCTGCATCCATTCGCGCTATAAGGCTGTGCTTGCAATGCTCGATGCCTTTGTTTAGAGCAAGACCCAAGCCGACGTTCTGCGATAGCTTGATGTCGTTGACAGGATACCCCTGCTCCTGGAAATCGCGAATCACTCGCCTCAACGCCTCGGGAATAGGGCCATCTTCGACCACTACGATGTCATCAGACGGCACGGTCTGCTCAACCACACTAAGAAGACTTTGCTGAAAAAAGTCCGGGGAGTCCCCTCTGTAAACTGTCATAAGAATACTGTAATTCATCATGCCGCTCCGCCACACCTATCCAGAAGATTCGCCTGAAGACGAATGACCCGCCCCCACCACCGCGGCAACCGTCTTGAGCATGATGGAAAAATCCCCGAGAATAGAAAACGATTCAATATCCCGAAGATTAAATTCCATTTTGCGAGGCAAAACATCGCGCAGATATACGCCATCAACATCGTTGGCAAATTGGAGAAAACGAGCTTCGTCCTTAAACTCAATACTCGCCGTCGAGGTCACACCCGCTGGCAGGAGGAGCGTGGCTCGCATCGCCGGAGTATACGAACCCACATAGTTCGGCACCTCGGGACGCGTGCCCACAAAGGTCATCGCGCCCCTGAACACATCGATGAGTTGGCTGAGCTCATCAAGTCGCAAGCGACGTATGACCCTGCCAACACGTGTCACCCTCGGATCATCAACCGCCGTCACCGCCGCTCCGATACGGTCCGCATGATTGCACATCGTCCGAAACTTGTAAATACGAAACACCTTGCCATACTGCGTTACCCTAACCTGCCTATAGAACACTGGCCCAGGCGAATCAAGCTTAATCGCAACAGCCAAACCGAAAAAAACAGGACTGAGCAATACAAGCAAAATAGCGGAGCCGCAAATGTCCACAAGACGCTTTACAAGCAACTGCCCGCGCTTCTTAGCAAGAGAGTCGTAGTAGGGACGAACCTCATCCAATCGCATGTCCACCGGCAGCTCTTCCCAAGGAATCAAACGCACTGGACCTCCCGAAGGCTCTTCTCAAACCCCGCCAAAACACGACCGACCTGCTCGTCAGTGAGACATGTGTGCAGCGGCAACGTCACCTCATTGACGAATCTTTCGTAAGCATTTGGATAATTTTCAATATCGAATCCGAGATTTCTATACGCCGTAAGCATAGGTAGCGGCTTGTAGTGAACGTTCGCCGAAATACCCTCCTCGGCCATTAGCTCGATAAGCCTAGCGCGCTGTTTAAGGCCCAAACCAGGAACCCGGCACATATACAGATGGCACGAAGACACATAGTCACCGGAAAGGTGGGGCAAAACCTCTATACCTAAGTCTCTTAGCGCCATATCATAATGACCAACAATTTGACGGCGGCGTTCCAAGAGCTTTGGATAGCGCTGCAATTGGACAAGTCCAATTGCAGCCTGAATATCAGTCATGTTGCACTTATACCAAGGACCAAGAACATCATACTCCCACGCACCCGCCTTGGTCTTAGCGAGGGCGTCTTTCGACTGCCCATGCAAAGACAGTAGCTGGGTCTGATTGTATATCTCATCATCCGAAACTCCTTTCGGAGCTTTCCAAGTCAGACAGCCTCCCTCTGCCGTTGTGAAATTCTTCACAGCATGAAAAGAGAAAGAGGTGAAATCAGCCACGGCACCGAGCATCGAGCCAACTCGTCTAGCACCAAAGGCGTGCGCCGAATCTGCGCAAATAGCGATACGCCCCAACTGACTCTGATACTCACTGCTCGGACGAAAGAGGCTCTGGAAGGACTCTACGATATCGAAGAGTGCATCATAGTTACATGGAACGCCACCCAGATCAACAGGAATGATAGCTTTGGTCTTTTCGTTAACCGCAGATGCAAGTGCTCTATATTCCATCTCATACGAATTCGGATCGCAATCCACAATAACGGGTGTTGCGCCCACATGACACACCACCGAAGCCGTCGCCGTATAGGTATACGCTGGCACTATGACCTCGTCTCCGGGGCCAATGCCAGCAATACGCAAGGCCGTCTCAGCACAAGCAGTCTGAGAGTTGAGGCACGTACACTTTCTCACACCCAGATAAGTAGCGATTCGCCGCTCAAGCTCTTTCACGCGAGGGCCCGTCGTTATCCATCCCGAACGCAACGCATCCGCCACCGCTGCCACCTCTTCTTCGGTAATATCCGGCGGAGAGAAGGCGATGTTCTTTTCTGAGGTCATGTCAACTCCCAACATTTATTCACTTTGCGGCCGATAGGTGGGGACGGCGTCTTGGAGTGCCCGCCTAAGGGCCGCATCATCTTCTTTTAACGAATTTTGCAACATAGACAAGCGCTCGTCTACGGTATCAACCTCTGGTCGAGAGCCCGTGATAACCGTTATCGCCCCATTGGCAGTTGGCATCGTAGGCTCATCATCAAGGTTAAGCTCTTCGTAAAGCTTTTCACCTGGACGCAAGCCTGTCACGACAATTTCAATGTCCTCTCCCACCTGCAAACCCGAAAGCCGAATGAGGTTCGCAGCCAAATCGTATATCTTGACGGGATCGCCCATATCAAGAACAAATATCTCCCCCCCCCTGGCAAGCGCACCAGCTGTAATAACCAAACGCGATGCCTCGGGAATAGTCATGAAATAACGCGTAATGTCCTTATGCGTCACCGTAATCGGACCGCCATTCTTCAGCTGCCGTTTGAACAAAGGAATGACGGAGCCATGAGAGCCGAGCACGTTACCAAAACGCACTGCAGCAAAAATAGTGCTCGATTTTCGAGCATAACTCTGAACAATCATTTCACAGGCACGCTTCGTTGCGCCCATAATATTCACGGGATTCACTGCCTTGTCAGTCGAAATCAGAATGAAATGAGAGCATCCCTCTTCATGAGCCATACGAACCACGTTAAGGGTACCAAATATGTTGTTCTCGATCGCCTCTCGTGGATTTGACTCCATGAGCGGAACGTGTTTGTGGGCAGCTGCGTGAAACACAACTCGAGGATGATGGCGCTCAAACACCTTTTGAAGTGCTGGAATATGAGTGATAGAGCCGATCTCTGTCACAATATCGATGCCAATCGCCTTTGCCTCAGATGCAATCTCGTGATAGAGCTCGTAAACCGTATTCTCGTAGATATCGAAAAGAACAATTTTCGCCGGCTTGGCTGACAGCAACTGACGTACTATCTCGCTTCCAATAGAGCCGCCCCCGCCCGTAACGAGCACCGTTGCCCCGCCCAAATATGTACCAACAAGAGACTCGTCTAGATCGATCTCGTCACGGGCGAGGAGATCTGACACCTCCACATCGCGGATGGGCAGTTTGCCTATCTGACTTTCTGGCACATTTTTGATTGCCTCAGGCACCATTAGGACTTTGCGTCCAGTTTCCACGCACAAACCAAAAACACGCTGCCGCTGCACAGTCGTAGCCGAAGGCATCGCAACCACTATTTGATCAATATCATTCCGAGCACAAATCCTCGCGATATCCCCGCATGAACCAACGACTCTTACACCGTGAATCCGGCGCCCTATCTTTTGAAGGTCATCGTCCACAAACGCAATCGGACAACCGGAAACTTCATCGTTGCCCGCCAGCATCCGCGAGACGACGAGAGAGCCGCTCTCCCCAGCGCCCACTACCAGGGTACGAGGAAGGCCCGTGAACTTTATGCCCATGAAAGACCATCGACGCCCGTTCGAGTTGGCACGTATAAGAAATCGTGCCGTGCCGCAAATAACCAAAAGGATCGCCCAAGCACAAAAATAAACACGCATGGGCATGCGTCCCCCGAAAAGCAATGCGCCCGTCGCATCGCCAACAACAGAACCCACAAGTGTCGCTATCACGATACGCGCCGCATCATCAATGCTCGCATACTCCCACATACTATTGTACATACGGAAAATCGCGAAAATGGCGAGGTTCACCACGACGAGATATCCCAAATGCGCCACGAACCACAAAGAGTCTACATCGAGTTCGAGAGCGCGAGTTCCCCATGTAGCAATAAGAAAAGCCACTATGGTTGCCATCGCGTCAATCATAGCCAAAGGCAGCGCTCGAATAAGCTGCCGAACCCTATCAACTCTTGCCGCCATTATGCTTCAAATTCCTCGTTATAGTTTACATTCAATACAAAGTAAATAATACTGTACTCTGAGATAAACCACCAGATAGATATGGGAGAGCGGCCAAATCACGACTGGACACCCCGCTAAAGTCACACAAACGCCGCAGCCGTCGCACACCTCCGTCCAAGGCTCACGCTATCAAGAAAACGCAGAAAAGGGAACGCCGCGAACCCCGGTAGCCGCCATCTCCGAACCAAAAGCCAGTGCCCTAATCTCGCCTGAATAAGTCTCTCGTAAAGACCTTATCTTTGACATCATGCAACTCGTCACTCCAACGATTTGCTAAGATCACATCACAAGTCCGCTTAAAGTTATCCAGGTCATGAGTTACACGACTCCCATAGAACTCATCCGCCTCGAGGGAGGGCTCATACACAATCACTGCAACTCCATGCGCCTTAATACGCTTCATGATTCCTTGTATTGAGCTCGACCTGAAATTGTCACTTCCCGCTTTCATAGTAAGGCGGAAAACCCCAACCGTAGGCCGATCGACTCCTTCCTCGATCAGGTCCGCCACTCGATCGAGCACCTGATCTGCGATGTAATCTTTGCGCGTGCGATTTGCCGCGACAATAGCTTCAATCAGGTTCTGAGGCACATCTTCGTAATTAGCCAACAGCTGCTTGGTGTCCTTGGGCAGGCAATACCCCCCGTATCCAAAAGATGGGTTATTGTAATGACTCCCAATACGCGGATCTAACCCCACTCCCCCTATAATCTGAGATGCATCTAAGCCCCGAACGAAAGCATATGTGTCAAGTTCATTAAAATAGGCCACACGCAAGGCTAAGTAAGTATTAGCAAAGAGCTTTACAGCTTCCGCCTCCGTGGCACGCATAATTAGCACCGGAATGTCCTCATCTTGTGCTCCTTCAACTAAGAGATCTGCAAACGTCACCGCTGCTTTATCGAGCTGTTCAACGTATCTAGATTCGCCTGGAACGCCAACGATGATTCTTGACGGGTGAAGATTGTCGTATAAAGCATGTCCCTCCCGAAGAAATTCGGGGCTAAAGAGAAATCTTCCTGAAGGGTAACGGCCAATCAGGTCACGGGTATAACCCACAGGAACCGTAGACTTCACGACCATTACAGCAGCCGGATTTACATCCAAAACCAATTCAATAACCTGCTCCACGAAGCTCGTATCGAAAAAGTTCTTTTTGTCGTCATAGTTTGTCGGAGTGGCGATCACAACAAAATCAGCCTCTTTATAGGCAGCTGCCCCATCTAAAGTGGCAACAAGATCGAGCTTCTGGTTCGCCAGATAATCTTCAATTTCCCGATCGGCAATCGGAGACAATCCCTGATTTATAAGGCGAACTTTTTCTTCAACCACATCCACGGCTGTTACGTGATTGTGTTGTGCCAGCAGCACGGCCAGAGACAAGCCAACATAACCAGTACCGGCAACGGCGATCTTCATAAATACATTCCCCCAAGCGTCTTCGGTCTACACAGAAACAGGGTCGCAGAATTCAAGCGTGGCACATTTATGCTATCGCCCGATCGTGTCCCAACAATAACTGTTTTTAATTATACTTTCCATGTAACCGAACAACAAAAAAGTATCTAACTTTCATAGTGAAAGCAACTTCAGGGATAAACCTTCGATCGCTTCATTAGTTATTTCCGAACGACGCCAGCGGAGAGAATCCCGCGCCTCTCTCCGCCCTATCAAACCCCCAGCGCGTATATGGCAATCCCTGCGAGGATAAGCGCAAGAGCCGCTATTTTCTTTTTCGTGATCTTTTCCTTAAAGACCACGACGCCGAAAACCGTCACATATAAATAGCTTGTCGACTCGAGCACCGGCCCGAACGAGAGAGGCACAACCCGATAGGCGATGATGCACATAAGGGTCGTGGCCACAAAGAGTGTATAGGCGAAAACTACCGGGAAATTCAGGTACTCGGCGAGCTTCGAATCGTAGGTTTTCTGAGCTGCCTTCTTCAGGATGACCTGCGAGACAGCGCTCACAAAGGTGCCCAGCAGCAAAACTCCCGAATAGAGAATCAACGAGCTATCCATCGATGATCACCCCATCCGAACCTACTGGGCCATCGCCCGTGCTGTTGCAGCGGTCGGCCCCTCTCCCGCTCTCCTCGCCATCAGCGTGCGCAAACAAAACGACCCCGGCAATGATGAGGACGGCACCCGCGACCTTCCACGGCGAAACCGATTCCCCGAAGAACAGAGCGCCCCAGATTATTCCCCACACTATGGTAACCGCCTTGTTGGAAAAGGCGCTGGTCAACGGCATTCGGCGCAGAATTTGCTGCCACCCAATAGCATACAGGCCCAGCAAGGCAATCACCCCCGCATAGAGCCCGACAAACTGCCAGCTGAGAAAATCGACGCCCGCAGCAAGCTTGCTCAAAATGCCGCTGGTGGAATACACCATCAGCAGCAGATGAAGGGCGAAGAGCGTTTTGAGACGCGAGCCCATCAATCTACACCCCCTTACGCCGGCGAGCACGCAACGCACGCCCCACAATCAGTGTCGCAAACAGGACAATGCCCGTGGCCGAGCAAACCAAGCCAGCCTTTAGCCCGGGAGGACAGTACTCCAGACGAATATCGTGAGCACGCCCGTTTGCCTCTATAGCCATAAAGCCAATGTTCGCTTTCTTAATTTCCGCCGGCTTGCCGTCCATAGTGGCTGTCCAGCCAGGCGAATAAGGCACCGACAAGAAAACATAGCGAATATTGTCAGCAGCCTCGGGCTCGGCTTGCACCTGAAGGTTTATTGCATTGATACCCAATTCAACTGCAACAGCATTATCCTCCTGCAGCTTCTCGAGAGCGGACGATACGCCTTCGAGGGGAAGCGAGGATACATACAGGCTATCGAAGCTATAGGAGCCGCAAGCTGAAAACCCGACGGAAAACTCGCGAACCGGCTTTCTCGAATAGCCCATGTTGAACGCCCAATCCGTTTTACCCCCATAGCCGGTATGGCCGCTGTTGACAATGGTGGCAACCCGCCTCACGCCGGCCGCCTCCAAAGTCAGATTGGCGGACACGGCCGGTGTCCATTTGAGCTCGTCCCATGCTGTATATTGGGGAATTTCCTCACCTGGCACATCGGAACTGGCGCTCTTGAGCAGCTCAGTGCGCTCCTCAAGTGGCATAGATTCAAACTCGAGGTTGTCGAAGACGAGGAAATTCTCCGCCTCCCCCACGCCTTCGGCCTTCAAGATAATCTCTCCCCCAGGCTTATACACTTGCACCAAGCCATCAGAGAACAATGCTCCTTCGGCGGATTCGATCGTCACCTTCTGATCAACGACGCCCGAAGGGGCGAGTGCGTCGATGTCAGACCCTCTCGACAAGCCTTCGATTACACACGCATGCGCGAGAAGCTCTTCGCGTCGCACCATGTCGAGCCGCTGAAAATCCTCCTCATTCACCGCCGTTTCGTACACAAAAGCCAGCGGCAAGGCTAAGGGGTTCTCATACAGAGCATAGAGTGCACCGTCGGACCCCTCCCCCAAATCGGCTATCTTTTCATACCCCTCGGGAACTGCCCCTTTGACCTCGCTCGCCGATGCGAAGTAGCGAGCCCCCATAAGCGATTCAAGGACGAAGCGCCCATCATGGCCGTTGAAGATGAAGTTCGAGTAGTTATCGGCTATACCCAAAGCTCGCCGAAGGTCATCGACGTTCTGATTGTAAAAGCTCGAGTAGAAATCTGCGCCCATAAAACCTTGCGCAAAAGATTGGTTTCGCGTTCCATAGACCTCACGTCGATCAACTCGATACCCTTCGTCAATAATCGAGAAAGCCCTATCTAGCGGCACTGTGTTCATGGCGTTATAGCTATTGCCACGCTCTTGGTAGACATCCAACTCATCTTTAGCTCCGAACTCTCCCCCCATAATGGGCACCGAACACGAAGCGCCCGCGATCGCCAAACTTACAAGAACCGCCGATACGGCGCCGGGCGAACAACTGCGACCGGCAATCACCGCAATAAACGCCGTGAATACGAAAAGGGCCGCCATGATGGCCGAGGGGAGATACTCTTCTACAAGCGCGAACGAGACCACAAGCGCCCCGAACAGAGCAGCCACAACACCAAATGCGATCCATCGACGACCGGAGAACGCCTTTAGCGCGGGAATAACGAGGACAACAGCGTAGGACGCACAGAGCGCGTAAGCTACCGCCCATCGGTCAGTGGGATAGCCAAAACCATTCATCATGGATCCGAAATGCGGCAGGAGCGAGCCAACAAAACAGAGGGCGAGCCCTATAAGCCAAGGGCCACGAGTACGCCAATCGACGGCTTTTCCCGCTACGGCAAGAAGCGCCACCCCAGTGACAGGCACTATGCCGAGAGGAAGCCCGCGATTGGACATAGCACCCCCCACAAGCGTGGATGCATAGCGCCAGTAATACCAGAAGGTTTCGAAAAGAGGTATCTCACGTTCGATCCCCACCCTTCCCATGGAGGTCAGCATGAGAACGATGGGCACAACGAACATGCCCGCTATCAAGGCAGCGATCCCGAGGTACAGCACGAATTGCGTGAAAAGCACGATGAAATCACGGAAGGACTTATCGCGCTGTGAAAAAATATATTTCATCAGGCAATAGACCAGAAGAATGATGAGTATCATGTAGGAGAAGTACACCGAGAACATGAACTGCAGGGCCATGGCAACAATGAGAAGTGCAGGGTTTTTGCGCTCGAAAACCTTATCGGCGCCCCAAAACAGCAGAGGAAGAAGAATGGCCTCATTGATGAAGTTCGGATGCCTGAGAACTCCCCAGAACAGCACGTAACCACTTAGGATATAGCAAATTGCACCGCAAAGACTGGGCCATTTCCCGTTGCCCTTGCTGAGGCAATAAAGCGCGAAAGCTACTGCGGCAAGATAGAACCGCACAAATATGAGAGCCTCGAAAACATACTCGGATTGCTCAGGTGATACAAAAATCGAGATGAGATTAAGCGGGTCGTTCAAGCACCCCGCCATCAACGCAAGCAAATCCGAGCCGTAACCGCCATCGAATGTGTAGAGGGGGACCGCGAAGTCGGGCTGCCCCACTGATCCCAGCAGGTCGCGGAGAATCTCTCCTTCTCGAATGAAGAAATTGAGATACAAAGCCACCCCATCAGGCACCCAGATGAGAGACTGGCCCCTCACGGCATTCAAGGTTCCCACAACGGCAAAGGCAACCGCGCACAGCGCCAACAGCATCAGCAAATATCTCGGGGAGACCATCCCCCCGGTCGCGCCTCTCGCTGTTTTGATCCGAGGCGACATGCTAGTTCTCGTCCTCCACTTCGGGAAGATAGGGCTCCACCGCAGCCGTATCGTCGGCGGAGAAGATGAAGAAACCCCGGCGCGAGCCGCTGTCCACAATGGCGTGGTCGTCGCGCTCGATAGGGCTCACATAGGCCAAGGTCTCGGGATGCTCGTCGCTCAACATGGCAAGCGCCCGCTCGTCCCCCTTATCGAACACGAAACGCACGGCGGCAGGACGGCGCACGCCCCCTGCCGGCTGCGGCGGCTCTACGCCCAACGCCACATCGATGACCGCGCCCACGAAGTCGTAGCCGCACGACAGGGGCACCAAATGGCTCCCGATGCAGTCTCCGCCCATGCGGCTGCCGATCTCGATGATCTTCACCACCCCGTCGGCATCCACCTTCACCTCGGAATGGGATGCCCCAAAACGCACGCCCAGGCTGTCAAGCGCATGCTCCACCACCGCGCGGATGGCCGTCTCGCGCTCGGAACTGATGCGCGCCGGCTCCAGGTGCCCGCGCTCGATGAACATGGGAGCGCCTGTGGTGAACTTTTCCGTCACCGATAGAAAGCGATGATCACCTTCCCAGGAAATGTACTCCACGCTGTACTCATCGCCGCAGGCGAACTCCTCCACCAGCGCCTCACCGGCAAAGCTCTCGTTTAGGGCCCGGGCCACGGCGGCGCTCAGATCCGTAGGCGACTCCAGCTTGGAAATGCCGCGACTGCCCGAGCGGTCCGCCGGCTTCACGATAACCGGATACGCCACATCAAGCGTGCCCAGATCCGTCTCCGCCGTTACGGGAATGCTAGCTGGAGATGGATCGCCGCACGCCTCGAAAGTGCGCCGCATCAGCTCCTTGTTCGTGCTCTTGGCCACGCAGTCCACGCTGTTGGCCACAAGCCCCAGCGCTGCAGCGACCTGCGCTACCGTGATATTCGCCAAATCGGACCCGATGCTGGCCACCCCGTCCACGCCGATCTCGCGGCATGCCTCGGCAATGGCGTCCACCTCGGTAATGCTGATGGGATGGAAGAAGTCGGCCGTCGTCTCGCCCACGTCTCCCGCCTCCCAGGCGAACACGTGGGTCTCGATGCCGCGCGCCTTCGCCGCCAGGATAAGCGGGTTCTGAAACTCGTTCGCGCCGATGATGGCCAGCTTAGGCGTACGCCTAAGCTGATCTGCATGCTCCGAAGGAGCATGCAGATCACGCGCGTCGCCCATGGCCGCACCGGAGGTTTTCTCGCACTCCCCCATTTACGCCTCGCGCTTCCGAGAATCCACCAGCGCCTCCCAGCGACCGCTTTCCAGCTCGTCGCGGTAGTCTTCCATCATAGCCACGTAGTCGGTGTACTCGGGCACGAAGCCGAAGTCGCGCTTGGCCTTCTCCATGGAGTACAGGTACGACGGCGTGTGGTTCGGCTTGTCGGGCCGGTACACGATCTGCGAGCCGGCGCCGTCGCCGAACACCTGGATGACCGCCCGCGCCTGATCCTCCAAATCGAGCCCTACGCCGCTCGTCATGTTGTACAGCCCACACGTCTTGTCGCTTTCCAGGGCCATGGCGAAGGCGCGGGCCACGTCCTTCACGTAGATGATGTCGCGACTGATATGCGGGTCGCCCCACAGCTCGATATCCTCGCCCGCCTGGGCGCGCTCGATGAACGTCTGGATGCCCGACTTGTAGGGCTTGCCGTTCACCAGGATGGTGCCGTGCGGCCCCACACCGTACACCGGCGGGAAGCGGAAGCTCGCACACTGCATGCCATGCTGCTGGTTGTAGTATTCCATCACATCGTTAGCGGCGTTCTTGCTGATGACGTATACCGCATGATCGCCCGTGAACTTGAAGTCCCGAGGCTCCTCCTCGGTAATCACGCGCCCGGTGCCCCAAGCCCCCGACACGTCCGAGTAGCTGCAGGTGGCGATCACCTTGGGAATGCCATGGGCACGGCACCACTCCAGAATGTTGATGAGCCCGATAACGTTCACCTCGAAGTACTCGGCGGCGTTCTCCTCCGCGTCCAGGTCGGCTGTCGCGTTCGCCGGCAGAAGCCCCGCCAGCACGATAACGCCCTCCACATCCTCGCACGGCAGCTTCGCCAGATCATCAGGATTCGTCATGTCAAAGGGAACGAACGTCGCCCCCATGGCCTCCAGCTTCTCGCCGAGAGCCTTGTTGCGCCCCGTCGCCACCACCTGCTTGCCCTGGGACAGCAGGTAATCCACTGTGTACATGCCGATAAAACCTGTCGCTCCGATAACAATAACCATTCCGTGCCGCCTTCCTTTTCGCAACTTGCCGTGCCCGAACCGTCGCGAGAACCGTCCGGACTTCCCGTTCGTTAACCCAAATGATGCCGGCGCCCGAGCGCCCGTGCATTCAGAATTTCCTCCGCCGTCACATTGCCGTTCAGCACCTCGGCCACCACGTACAGGGGCCGGCCCTTCACTTCCTCGAAGATGTTGCCCACATACAGCCCCACCACGCCCACGGAAGCCAAAATAAGGCCGCCCATGAAGAAGATGGAGGCAATAGTGCTCGTCCAGCCGGCCAGCACATCGTCGGCGTTCAGGAAATGATTCACCACCGTGGCCACAATCACGAGCAGCGACACCAGCGCGAAGAAGAAGCCTATCGTCACCGCGAACTTCAGCGGCTTGGTAGATTGCGCGGTAATCAGCTCGAAGGCCATGGCCAGCTTCTTCTTGAAGCTGTAGGACGATTCACCCTCGAAGCGCTCGTCGCCCACCAGGTCGATGGCCGTCTGCTTGAAGCCGAGCCATTTGATGAACATGGTGTAGGCGCGGTTGCGCTCGCGCATAGAGCAATAGCTCTGGATGACGATGCGCCGCGAGATGGAGAAGTTGCACAGCGACGCATCGTAGGTGCCGTCGGTGAAGTACTCGTACACTTTGTAGAAGGCCCGCGAGAACAGCTTGGTCACCCCCGAGTCCTTGCGCTGCACCCGACGGGCGAACACCACATCGTAGCCCTCTTGAGCCTTCTCGTACAACTGGGGGATGCCCTCGGGGCGGTCCTGCAAATCGCAATCCATCACCACGACCCAGTCGCCTTGGCACAGATCGAGCCCTGCCGTGATGGCGCGAATCTGCCCGAAATTGCGCGACAGTCGCACGCCCACCACACGCTCGTCCAGCGCACAGAGCCGCTCGATACCCTCCCAAGAATTCTGGGGGTCGTGGTCGTCCACGAGCACGATCTCGAAGCTCTTGCCCATGCCCTCGAGCACCGCCACCAGGCGCCGATGCAGCTCCGGCAGCGCGCCCGGGCAGCCGTACACCGGCACGACCACTGAGATGTCTACCGCCATGGCCGCCCCCCTACTCGCTCGCCTTGTCGGCGTAGAAATCGCGTACCGCCGCAATCACCGCGTCGCGGTCTCCCTCCGCCAGGCCGTAGTAGAGCGGCAGGCGCACCAAACGCTCGCTCACAACCGTTGTGCACTCGTCGGCCCCGTGGAAGCGCCCGAACCGTTCGCCCGCCGGGGAGGAATGCAGGGGAATGTAGTGGAACGCGGGGAAGATGTCGCGCGCCTTCAGGGAATCGATGAGGGCCGTGCGCTCCTCTAAGCTATCGCACACCAGATAGAACATATGGGCGTTGTGCTCCCGATCAGCCGGCACGCAGGGCAGCCGCACAAGCCCTGCCGCCTCCAGATCGGCGAAGGCCTCGCGGTAAGCGCGCCAGGTGGCCAGCCGGTCCTCGTTGATGGCATCGGCCGCCTCGAGCTGCCCCCACAGGTAAGCCGCGTTCATATCGCTCGGAAGGTAGCTGCTGCCGTAATCGACCCAGGTGTACTTATCCACCTGACCGCGGAAGAACCGCGCGCGGTTCGTGCCCTTCTCGCGAATGATCTCGGCCCGCTCGATACAGGCCGGGTCGTTCACCAGGATGGCACCGCCCTCCCCCATGGAGTAGTTCTTCGTCTCGTGGAACGAGTAGCAGCCGAAATCTCCAATGGTGCCCAGCGCGCGCCCCTTGTAGGTGCTCATCACGCCCTGGGCCGCATCTTCCACGACCTTCAGGTTGTGGCGGCGCGCGATGTCCATAATAGCGTCCATCTCGCAGGCCACCCCCGCGTAGTGCACCGGCACGATCACCCGCGTGCGCTCGGTGATGGCATCCTCGATCTTCGTCTCATCGATGTTCATGGTGTCGGGGCGAATGTCCACGAACACCAGCTTCGCACCCGTGAGCACGAAAGCCGTCGCCGTCGTGGAGAACGTGAAGCTCGGCAGGATCACCTCGTCGCCCGGCTCCAACTCGCAGAGGATAGCAGCCATCTCGAGCGCTGTAGTACCGCTCGTAGTCAGGAGCGCCTTAGTTGCCCCGAACCGCTCTTCCAGCCACTGGCTGCACTGCTTCGTGAAGGGACCGTCACCGCAGATCTTGCGATTGGCCTCGGCCGCCTCGCGCACATAGCTCATCTCGGTGCCCACGTAGGGCGGAATGTTGAAAGGGATCATGCTCGCTTCCTCATCTTCTTGCGAACCAACAGAATACCGACGAACAGCGCGATGCCCGCCACCGAACACCACGCTCCAGCCACAAGGCCGGGTGTCATATAGGTCAGTTGAATATCATGGGCCGCCCCATCCACTTCCAGAGCCATAAAGCCCACGTTAACCTTTAGTATTTCCGTAGACTGCCCGTCCACTGTGGCCGACCAGCCTGGCGAGTAGGGCACCGACAAGAACACGTAGCGCGCATCGTCGCCGCCGTCTTTCTCGGCCGACACGTCCACGGAAATGCGATTCGTGCCAAAGGACACCGAGGCATCGTTTTCAGCTTGGAGCTTCTTCACGTTCTCCTCGATGGCTGCCACCGGCTGCGAGGCCACGTACATCTTGTCGAAGGTGTAGGTGCCTGCGCGGCCGAACTTGATCGTATAGGATTTCACGGGCTTCTCGGAATATCCCATATTCACCGCCCAGTTGTCCTTGCCGCCATAGCCGACATGACGGCTGTTCACGATCTTCAGCTTCCGCTCATGACCCGCTGCCTTAAATTCCAAGGTGGCACTGCTCCCCGGAATGCGCTTCAGGTCGTTCCACCACTCGGAACCGCGCAGCGGCGGCTTCAGCGACACACCCAGATCGGCGGCAAGAGCACGCGTATCCTCGGGTTCTGCGGGATGAAAGCGCAGATTCTCGAATACCACGTAGTTCTCAGCTCCCGCCACCCCTTCAGCCGCCAGCTTCACGCGAGCGCCGCGCTTTGCCACCTCGATGACGCCATCGCGGACCGCAAGCCCCTTTTCCTTGGCCACCTCAACCGTTTGCTCGACCGTCGAGAGGTCACTCGGGCTCTGCTCGGCTTCTGCCAGCTTATCATCGGCCAGCACGCAGGCGCGGGTGAGCAGCTCCTGGCGCTTCACCATGGAAAGCTCCCCATAGGCCGACTCCGATATCGCCTCGTCGTACACGAACGCCAGGGGAAGCGCACGATCGGTCTGATACAGTCGCACGGTCACCAAATGCTGCTCCTCGCCAGCGCCGGCGTCGTCACCGTCGTCGTCCCCATCGTTTCCCACGAGCATTTCTCCCAGATCGGCCACTGGCCGGTACCCGAAGGGAACCTTATCGGCGTCATCGTCGCTGGCAACGAAGTAGCGCGCACCGCCCAGCAGTTCGAGCGCAAGGCGGCTGTCAACGCCGTTGAAGATATAGTTCGTCCAATGGCTCGCCAAACCCAAATCGGAGCGGGTGTCATCAACCTTTTGGTTATAGTAGCTCGAGAAGAAGTCGAACCCCTTGAAGCCCGACACCATGCTCTGGTTGCGCGACCCGTAACCACCGGCCCGATCGATGCGATAGTCCTCATCCAGCATCGCGGCCTCGCTCGCTGTCGCGAAAGCCTGAGTTCGCTCGAAAGCCTCTCCGGCGGGCACGAACGTCTTTGCGGTGCCTTTCCCCCACTTCGAGCTTCCTATCGCCGCCAGCCCCGCCGACGATCCGACCAAAATCACCGCGAGCGCCACGCTCATCGCCTGCACGCTCAGGTGTCGGGGAAGCGCTGTGAAGGCAATTACGGCGACCACGAGCAGGCCGCATGCCACCGCCGCCTGCACCGAGAGCACGTCGTAGGCGTAGGCGCCCGCCCACAGGGCAAGCAAGCCGCCGACTGCCGCAAGGGCAATCTGCTGCCGGCGACCCATATGCCCCAACTGCGGCACCGCCAGCACCGTCATATAGGCAGCGCAGAGGGAGAAGATCACCAGCCAGCGATCGGTGGCGTACCCGAAGCCGTTCATAGCCGAGCCGAAGGGCGGCAGAAGCGCGCCTACGAAGCACAGCCCGAAACCGATGGCCCACGGTGCCCACGCGCGCCCCAACTGCCGACGCCCCAGCAGGAAGGCGATGGCGCCGAGGAGGGGCACTATGCCCAGGAACACGCTTCGCTTCGTGAACGAGCCGCCCACAAGATTGCTGCCCAGCTGCCAATAGAAGTTAAAGGTCTCCAGCGAGGGGATATCGCGCGTAAGGCCCACGCGGCCCATCGAGGTGAGCACGAGCACAATGGGAACGAGCACGACTCCCGCCAGAAGCGCCGCAGTGCCCAAATAAAGGACAAAGCGTCCCAGCAACGCGGCAAAATCGCGCACCGAACGGTCCCGTGACACGAAAAAATACCGCAGCAGGCAGTATACGAAGAGCACGATCAGCGTCATGTAGGAGAAATACACCGAGAAGAAGAACAGCAGCCCCATGGAAACGATGAGCAGCGCCGGGCCCTTCCGCTCGAACACCTTGTCGGCGCCCCAGAGAATAAGCGGCAGCAGGATAGCCAGATTGATGAAGTTCGGGTGGCGAAGCACGCCCCAAAGCAGTACGTAGCCGCCGAGCACATAGGCGAGCGCGCCGAGAAAGGTCGGTGCGGCCCCGTTGCCCCGGCTGAAGCAGTAGAGCGAGAACGCGGCGGCGGCCATATAGAACCGCAGGAAAATAAGCGCCTCGAACAGATACTCCGCATACTCGGGCGGGCAGAAGGCCGACACCAGGTTCAAGGGGTCGTTGAAGCAGCCGCCAGCCGTTGCCAGGATATCGGCACCGTAGCCGATATTCAACGAGTACAGCGGTACCGCGAAGTCGGGCTGGCCGATGGAGCCGAAGATATCCCGCAGCCACTGACCCTCGCACAGAAACAACGTGTAATATAGCGAGAGTCCGTCGTTCTCCCAGAGCAGCGAGCGGCCGTTGGCCAAGTGCACCGAGCACGCCAAAGCGAAAGCTGCCGCACAGGCGACTGCCAGCCAGCAGAAATAACGACCGTGCGAACGGATGGCCCCTCCCATACTCGCCTACCCCCGCACAACCGTTGGCTCGTAGGCGCGGTACTCCCCCGACAGCACATGATCCATCCACTCCTGGTTGTCCAGATACCAGCGGATAGTGCGCACGATGCCGTCTTCGAAAGCCGTCTCTGGCTCCCAGCCGATCTCCTCGCGGATCTTGTCCGGCGCGATGCCGTAGCGGCGGTCGTGCCCCTTTCGATCCTCCACAAACGAAATGAGCTCCTCGGTAATGGCCGCGTCCCCCGTGGCCGCCGCGCACTCCTCGATAATCTTTCCCACAATAAAGAGGTTCGGCCGCTCGTTGTGACCGCCCACGTTGTACACCTCGCCCACGCGCCCGCGCTCGAGCACCATGTCGATGGCCTTGCAGTGGTCCTCCACGAACAGCCAGTCGCGCACGTTTAAGCCGTCGCCGTACACCGGCAGCTTCTCGTGAGCGAGCGAGTTGCGAATCATGAGCGGAATAAGCTTCTCAGGAAACTGGAAGGGGCCGTAGTTGTTCGAGCAGCGCGTCACCACCACGGGCATGCCGTAAGTGTCGTGGTAGGCCAGGGCGAACTGGTCGGCCGCCGCCTTGCTAGCCGAATAGGGGCTGTGGGGCGCCAGAGGCGTGTCCTCGCGGAAGAACGCCTCGGGGTCGTCCAAAGGCAGCGAGCCGTACACCTCGTCGGTACCCACCTGCAAATAACGCTTGCCCGGAGCCCAGGTGCCGTCCTCGCGCTCCCACACGCTGCGAGCCGCGTTCAGCATAGAAACCGTGCCGAGCACGTTGGTGTCGGCGAAGGCGCCGGGATCCAAGATAGAGCGATCCACATGGCTCTCGGCAGCGAAGTTCACCACGTAATCGGGGTCGTACTGCTCCATGAGCTCGACCATGCGCGCCGTGTCGCGGATGTCGGCCTGCACGAAGATGTGGCGCGGATCGCCCTCAATGGAGCGCAGGTTCTCGCGATTGCCCGCATAGGTGAGCGCATCAACGTTTACAATGCGAATGTCGTCATACTTGCCCAGCATGTACAGCACGAAATTCGAGCCGATGAATCCGGCCCCGCCGGTAACCAGATAGGTCTTCAACGCACAACTCCTTGCCCGGGGCCGCATAAGCCCCGCCTCCCATCACTGTCGAGCATCCCGCAGGCGCTACTGCGCACCGCCCTCACGGGCAATGCTCATAAGGTATTGCCCGTAGGCGGTCTTCTTCAGCCCCTCACCCAGGGTCATCAGATGCGCCGCATCGATGAACCCACGGCGGTAGGCAATCTCCTCCAAGCAGGCAATGTAGAAGCCCTGGCGCGATTGCACTGCCTCCACGTATTCGGCGGCCTTCAGCAGCCCCTCGGGCGTGCCAGTGTCGAGCCACGCCATACCGCGGCCCATCAGCTCCACGCGCAGATCGCCCGTTTCCAGATAGGCGCTGTTCACCGCCGTGATCTCCTTCTCGCCGCGCGCCGAGGGCTCGACGGCGGCGGCAATATCGCACACGCGGTTGTCGTAGAAGTACAGCCCCGGCACCGCGAAGTTCGATTTAGGCGCCTCCGGCTTCTCCTCGATGCCGATAACATGCCCGGCCTCGTCGAATTCCACAACCCCGAAGGCGCGTGCATCGGCCACGGGGTATCCGAACACCACCGCGCCGCCCTTCTGCTCCACCTTGCGTCGGGCGCTCACAAGCGTGGCGGTCAAGTCCTGGCCGTGGAACATGTTGTCTCCGAGCACAAGGGCCACGTTGTCATCGCCGATGAAATCACGGCCGATGACGAAGGCCTCGGCCAGGCCGTCGGGATGCTCCTGCACCGCATAGGACAGTTCCATGCCCAAATCGGTTCCGTCGCCGAGCAGCTTCTCGAAGCCGCCGATGTCCTGCGGCGTGGAAATGATGAGCACCTCGCGGATGCCCGCCAACATGAGCACGCTTAAGGGGTAGTACACCAGCGGCTTGTCGTAGATAGGCAAGAGCTGCTTGCTCACCGCCTTGGTAATGGGATACAGGCGCGTGCCCGATCCGCCAGCCAATACAATGCCTTTCATGGCGCCTTCCTTCGCAATACCCTCGTTGAACCGTGCTTTCATCGCCTGACGGCCGCCTTTTGGGCGGCGCCGAGCGCTCCAATCTCATCGATTATAGCCGTTCCCTTGGCACTCTAAGGGTTCTTCGCTTTGTCGATACATTTTGTTAAGAAAAGGAAAGACGCAGAGCGCCACCCCTAATCTCCTGTCCCAATCTGACGAAAAGACACCGCATACAGCATCTTGCTCTCGCCACCGGGCTTCTGCGGATCCACGGGAATCTCAAGATCGACGAACGACTCGACCCGCGCCCCGCAGTGCTCTTCGAGATAGCACCGCACGCGCTCGATCGTCTCTCGTTTCGAAGTGACGAAGCGCACGTCGCGGCGCTTCACCAAGCTCCGCAGAGGGTTGGCCGCGCCGATCTCCTCGTCATGGCGCGCCTTCAGCTCAGAGCCGGTCGTCCACCCGCCCGCAAAGGCCGTGTGCTCCATAAACGAGCGGGGCGGGAGACTTCTATAGCGCAACTCTTGCTCGGCGAAGGCGAAGGCCAACGGATCCCAAACACTCACACCTCCCGCATCGCGAAATGCCGTAACCAGCGGACGAGAATCGGCGAACTGGCTTTCCTGCTGGAACTGCTCGAGAGCACGCATGTTCATCGTGGGGCCGTACCACACCGCGAGAATGCCCAACGCCAGCGATAGCGCCACGGCCCCGAGGGCTGTCGCCGAGGTGCTCCGACGGCCGCAGGGATTACGCTTTCCGACACTGCGGCCGCTCTGCGGCGGAAGGGCCGGCGAGGAGGGCGAAGCGAGAAGGCACACGATGGCGGGCATCAGCGAGAACATCCACGCCGGATACTCGACGCGTATCGGAAACCTCCCCGTCCACCGAAAGTAAACGCACGCCGTGAAACACACCGCACCGGATAAAACCAGCCAGCCGAAAACCCTCCGCCCTCCCCTCAAGCCGACAACGACGCCAACAAGCACCAGGGCCGCCAACAGCGCAATGCGATCCGAAAGCAGAGCGCGCGCTTCATCCTTGAGAGCGCGAACCATCGTGGCGCCTTTGTCTTCGGCCGCCACATCCGCCACCGCCTGCAGGCGCTCCGCCGTGAAGAAATCAGGGTCGCCGGTAATCCAATGGGTCATGCACCAGTAGTCGTTTTCCGATACCCCCAGCCCATCAAGCTCCGATGCGATGTCGTCGTACGGCTTCACCGGGTAATCGCAGAGCTGGGATCGCGCATGACTGTACTGCTGCCATGAGGCCAGTTCCGGCTCGGTCCACACCGCCTGGTTGTAAAGGAAGAGACTGCCCGTCACAGCGAGCACAAGGGCGACGGAGGCACCGACGTGCACGACCAGCTTCCGGCCGGCTGCCGCGCGGCTCCTCGCTGCCGAGAGAGCCAGAGCGGCAAGAGCAACGAGAAGGAAGGGCAGCGAGAGAAGGAAGACGCTGGAGCGCCACATAAAGCCGAGCGCGGTGAGGGCAACGCCGCCGCAAGCCGGCAGGGGGCGCCCCCTATACACCGCATACGCTATAAGCATCTCTCCAGAGAAAACGCACAGAGCGCCTACGACCGTGAAGTTGGCCGAGACCGTGCAGAGCGGGTAAATGAGAAACGAGAGGAAGCCGATGACAGTCAGCGAAACAGCCGCCGGCGCTGAGCGCAGAAGCACAAGCACTGCGGCGAAGAGCGCCACCAGCGCGGAGAGCCGCTCGATGAGCAGAGTCCAGTTGATTACCGGAAAGGCGAGATTCAGTCCGTAGAGAACGTTGTTCAGCAGCGCGTTGGTGAAAGGGCACTGGCCGCTGTCGGGATACAGCCCCGACAGCACCATGGCGATGCCCAGGTCGTCATCGGGCCCGCGCCCCACATCGTTGAAAACGAGCAGCGCGGAGAGCGCCACCGCAAGAGTTGCCGCCGCCACGCAGCACCAGCTGGCACGGCGCGGTGCCGCGCACGAAGCACCGCTCTCCCACCGCCCAAGCGCTCCTCGCGCCCTTTGAAGCAGGGAGTCCACCTTCAGCACCGCCTAATCGCGCAGGTAGGCCATCAGATTGCCGTACATGCCCAGCAGGTCCACCTGGGGCTGCCAGCCCAGGGCCTCAAGGGCCGACACATCCAAGGGCAGATGGTGCTCGGGCGGGTACGGCGCATTCGGGTCCACCTCCAGGCGCACCTGGGCCTCAGGCGCGAATTCTGCGAGCACCGCCTCGGCCATGCCGCGCACCGAGGAGTAGGTGGCCGGGTTCGCCACATTGTAGGCACATCCCGCCGCGCCGGAGAGCAGCACCGCGAGAAGCCCGCGCACCGCATCGGCGATGTAGACGTACATGCGGGTGCTCGCGCCGGTGGTCTTCAGCACCACGTCGTCGCCGGCCAAAGCAGCTCGGGCAATCATGGCGAAGATGCGCTTGTCGTCTTTCGGAATGCCCGGCCCGAAGGTCTGGGCCAGGCGCGCCACCTTGGCCGGCACCGCGTACTCGGACGCGTAGGCCGCGCAGTGCAGCTCGGCCATGCGCTTGCCCTCTGGATAGCAGCTGCGCACCGAGAGGGGGTCCACATAGCCCACATCACCCTCGCCGAGCATGTGGTCGAGGCCAGGCGCGGCATTGCCGTCGCCGTACACCTCCATGCTGGACACGTACACGAACGAACGCGCACCGCACAAACGCGCCGATTCCAGCATGTTCACCGTGCCGCCGACGATGGCCTGAGCCGTTTCCACCGGCCGGCTCATGAAGAACTGGGAAGCGGTGGGGCAGGCCGCGTGCACGAAGTAATCGGCCGCACAGGCCTCGGGCGCTACGGCGGCCACATCGCCTTCTACAAAGGAAAGCCCGTCATCGGCGCCGTAGCCGGCGAACACCGCCTCGGCCTTGGCCCGATCACGCACAAGCACGCGCACGGCAATGCCCGCGCCCGCAATCCGGTTGCGCTCCAGCAGGGCCCGCACGAGTGCCGAGCCCACCAAGCCCGTCGCGCCAGTCACGAATACCGAAGAGCCCTCGAGCCCGGCCCAATCGACGTCGTCTGCCTGCGCGATGGCACGCGCCTCTTCCCTCATATCAAACATGACTCAGCTCCCTTGCCGGCTACAGGCCGAATATCTGCGAATTCTCCCGCGCATCCACGAAGGCGCGGAAGATATAGAAATCCGACGGCGTGGTGATCTTGATGTTCTCCGGCGTGCCCTCCACCGTGTACAGGGAATGCCCGAAGTGGCGCATCATGCTGGCCGAGTCGATGAAATCCCCCAGCCCCTCGGCCTCGGCGCGCTCGTGGGCAGCGTATAGCTCGCCCAGGTTGAAGCACTGGGGAGCCTTGGCCAGACGGCACGCCGAGCGGTCGATCACGTTCACGATCTCGCCGTTCTCTTCCTGCACGATAGTCTCGATGGCCGGGGTCACCGTGATGGCGCTCCCCCGCTCGGCCACCGATTGAATGCAGTCGGAAATGGTCTCGGGCCTCACGAGCGGACGCACCCCGTCGTGCACGAGCACCGTGGCCTCGGGCCCGGCCTTCTCCATGAGCGCATCCAGCCCGTGGCGAATGGACTCCTGCCCCGTAGCGCCCCCGGGCACCACAGCCACCACCTTGGCAATGTCGTAGTGCGCAAGCTTCTTCTGCAAAAACGGGATCCAGTCCCCCAGGCACACCACTGCGATGGCGTCGATATCGGGGTGGTTTTCGAACACCTCGATGGTGTACAAGATGATGGGCTTGCCATGCAGTTCCAGGAACTGCTTGGGCCGGGTCTTCGTATTCATGCGCTGGCCAGTGCCGCCAGCAAAAATAAGGGCGCAATTCATAGGGCACGCTTTCTGGGATCAGAGTCTCGACGAGTTTTGATTATCGTGCAAACTGTGGATAACGGCAACCGAACAGAACGCCGAAGCGTCGATAAACCAGAACATGCGGTAAGATGAGCCGTGCTAATGAGACCCGAGGCGATCGACGCGCCTCCCGCCGAAAGGACCCCCATGAATATCGGCCTTATCTCCATCAACATGTACACCAAGGGCCTCAATTACGCCTGTCCTGTCCACACCTTTGCATTTCAGCAGTTTCTCTTATCCCATGGCATCGAGAATACCGTTATTGATTACAAGCCGAATTATTATGGCAATTTTGAATCCCGTTACCCGGGCGCTTATTACGAAAAACTCGCTGAACGCCAGGAGAAACTTTTGAAGGAGGCCGATGCGGAGACTCGCCCTTTCCACGAAGAAAAACTGAAGAAGTTTCGCTCAAAAGCCGCTGGCTACAACGCCCTTGCCCAAGAACGTGCGCGGCGTTACGACAAATTCTGGGAGTTTATCAACGAGCATTACGTCAAAACCGATACCGAGTACGACTCCGACACGTTGGAAGTAGTTGACCCCGGCTTCGATTGTTACATGTGCGTCACTGATGTCATCTGGAAATACCAGGACGTCGAGGGCTTCGATCGTGGCTATTTTCTGGCCTCATCGGCCATGGAGAACAAGTGGAAGATAGCCTACGCCGCGAGTCGCGGAGTTCCCAAGCCTTTTACGGAAGAGCAAAGCGAATTGTTCTTCCATTATCTTGAGGACATCGACATCATCTCCGTTCGGGAAAAGAGTCTTCAGAAGTACATCGAGTCCCATTCCGACCATAAGGCTCCTATGGTCATGGATCCTGTTCTCCTCAATGATCGATCGGTCTACGAAAAAGTCACGGTAACGCCCGATGAGGGCGATTATATCCTTCTCTATTACGCAGAAGAACAATCGAAAAACGCTATGGAAAAAGCAGTTGAGCTAGCAAGAAAAACCAATCTCCCCATCGTCGAAACAACCAATCTCCCCATCGCTGGGGGGATGCTTAAGGACCGCACGGATGTAGAGCACGCATTTCGATACGACATTGGGCCGGCCGAATGGCTTGGTTACATTCAACATGCTCGACACGTTGTGACAAACTCTTTCCACGCTGCATGCTTTTCTATTATCTTCGAGAAAGATTTCTTCATCGGCTCACGCAATGGCGACAAGATCGCTAACCTTCTCCGTAGTGTCGGACTCTCCCAACGCGATCTGAGCAATCCGAACGCCCACGACAATCCTATCGACTACGTCGAGGTCAAACGCGTGCTTAAAGAGCAGACAGATGCCTCAGCCGCCTTTATCCTTGACGTTATTAAAAGCCTAGAAGGCAGCGTTAAAGAACCTCACGATTACGCTGCTTTCAAAAAAAGCTTGCGTTACCCCCTTGCATACAACTCATCTGCAAAAAACCCAGCCATCACTTCGTCATACCCCGAAAACGAGGGCGCAACGAAAGCACTTCCAAGCGGCTCCCTGGAGTTCACCCCGCATAACGAATTGGTCACTAACGACGGCAAGTCCCACTTTGGCCCCAACCGTTTCCATTTTCCTGGGCACTACTTCGTCGGTTGGCAATTGCGCATTAAGATCGACAACCACTGGTTCTGGTACATGGCGGACGGAAGCCTCGCGGCTCGAAAAGGATTCGACAAAGAGCGGATTGGGGATCGCAAGGTGTTCGGAGAAACCGATATCATTCCCTTTATCCCCGTGAACCACATCGCATACGCCGTGGCCGAGGCTACTTGGAAAGTCCCTTTACATGTTCGCATCCAAAAGAAGATTCGCTCGCTGCTCAAGGGCAGAGCTTAATCCTTCAGAAGCCATTTATTACCAGATCGGCAGTCCCTCAGAAAGCATACGTCGGCAAAATCCCAACAGATACGAACATCTCAAGACCCCGCGGTGCTTCCTGCGTCTCACACGGTTTTTTACCCACCTCCCCTCGTATGGCTATCGATTTTGAAGGAGATCCATGACACGAGCCACTTTTATTGTTCCATGCTTTAACGAGCAAGACAATGTTTACCGCTTTTATAACACTTTCTTCTCTGTTTTCGAAAGATCGCCTTTTGATTGGAACCTCGTCTTCATCGACGACGGAAGCAGCGACGACACATGGAGTGAGCTTCAACGCATAGCTCAAACGACAGACCGCATCACTGCTATTTCCTTCTCTCGCAATTTCGGCAAAGAAGCTGCTATCTGGGCTGGCCTTAACAATGCCAGCGGAGACCTTGTCGGCATCATTGACGCAGATCTTCAGCAATCGCCAACCGATGCTCTTGCCATGTGCGAAATTCTCGAGAAAAACCCCCAGTACGATTGCGTAGCAGCGTTTCAAGAGCGCCGTCGCGAAAGCGGCTTTATGACAAAAGTCAAGGGATCGTTCTACTCTCTTTTTGCTAAGCTGTCAGGCATGAATGCCATTCAAGACGCGAGCGATTTTCGCGTGTTTCGAAAGTCCGTGGCTGATGCCATTCGCTCACTTCCAGAGAGTTTCCGCTTCTCTAAGGGCATTTTTGCTTGGGTGGGGTTCAACACCTACCCTTATCCATACACGCCCGACAATCGTGCCGCTGGCGAATCGAAATGGTCGACTGTCGGTTTAGTGAAGTACGCCTTAGAGGGAATGCTGGCTTTTTCAGTTGCCCCCCTCAGGATCGCGACGACGCTTGGACTAGTAGCGGCAGCCTGCGCGATCATATACTTTGTTGTTTTACTCGGACAAACTCTTATTCAAGGGGTTGATGTCCCCGGCTATGCAACGCTCATGGGAGTTATGCTTCTACTTGGCGGGGCACAACTGATTTGCATGGGCATAATGGGCGAGTACATAGCTCGTTCCTATGTGCAAGGCAAAAATCGCCCTATTTATATTGAGAAAGCCCGTATCGGCTCACTTGATCAGGAATAGCTCAGCGGCGCGATCGAAGCCGACGCACAACGATAATTCCCATAAATAGCGCAAAGCCCGCAACGGTGCAGAGCTGCCCCAGTTTAAGTCCATACGTTTCATAGACAAACTCCACGTGATGACTTCCCGCATCAAGCGCAATGGCCGAGAACATGGTGTTAGCCTGCAGTACCTCTGCAGGCTCCCCGTCTACTTTTGCGCTCCATCCCTTATCGTAAGGGATCGACAGGCAGAGAATTTTGGGGCTATCGAGCTCGATTGTGCCACCCACATAGTTCGCCCCGAACTCCTCCTCCGTAAGATAATCCTCGCGTAACAAGTTAACGCGCTCGGGCAGCTGCCCCATAGGCTGGCACACAACTGCTATATCTTCAAAAGAATAGGTGCCCTTGACAGGGAACTTGATGGTCATTGAAGATAGCGGCTCTTCGCTATACCCTACATTTGCCAGAAAATCTTCCTGGCCAGTGCGCCATTTGTAGTATGGAGAAACTAGTTTTAAAGTGGTATTTTGCCCATTCTCAGCGCTTAGCTCAACCTTGGACTCCTGTGCACCCCAGTGGCTCGACAGCATGCCACCGGTCGGTCGAGGCTCAAACGAAGCCCCTCTGAATGCGCAGTAAGTCTCCGATTCTCCGACCCCTTTGAACGACAAAGTTATCTCCGCACCCGCTTTCGTCACTGCGAACGTGAGGCCATCCGCAGACTCAACTCCCTTGCCGTATTGCAGGTCATAGGGCACCTGCACGCTTGTAAAGTCAATTGCATTGGCTGCCAGCCGGGAAACGCCAGACTTCTCGATGAAGTCATCGCTGAGCACGATGCCCTGTAGCACCGCTTCTTGCCGTTGCTGAGGCAACATTGCTTCATACTCAGACTGCGCAATAGCCTTTTCATAGGTGAAGCCCAATGGGAGAGCATTGCTATTTTGGAATAATCTCGTCTCTCCCTCAGAAAGGTCGTCATCACCTTCTATGAGCGTAAATCCATAGGGCTCGCTCCCCGACCTGCCAGCGTAGAACTCGACATCAAGCAACGCATCAAGGAAAGCCCTTCTTTCCACACTGCTGTAACCATAAGCAGTAGCTCTGGAGGAGAGACCCATCTGCGTAAAAAACTTTGAGATCGAATCGCTCCCCAAGCTCCAGTAGTACTGGGTTCTGTGGGAGCCTAAAATTGCCGCATTGTTGTACAGGCCCTTCCCCGGATACTCGTAACGAGAAAAGCCGGGGTCTCGCTTTTCTAGTTTCACCAAATCCTTTGAAACGTCGTCGTAAATCAAGCTGTGCACGTCTCCGCGTTTTACATATGCGCTCGCATAACCTTGCACATCATATTTAAAAAAAGTATTTCCAGCTATGCCCACTACGAGAAGTCCGATGAGCAAGACCGAGAGAATTGGCTCGCTATAGCGAATCGATACCCTCTGCGCAAGAGGAATCAGCGCAGCAGCAGCGAAGGCGAGGACAAGAGAAAACGCTACAGCAGGGCCAATGATGTCGATGTTGCCCACATCGCCATATTGACAAACCAATAGGCATATCGCGCTATAAGCCAAAAGCATGCCTACCATGATCCCGTAGCTTCTTCCTCGCATTTGCGTAAGCTGTGGCCATACCTTGGCAAACACAAAGCAAACGATAAGCGCGATCATCCAAGACCATCGATGAGTGGCATAGGAAAACCCATTGAAAAAGCTACCAACAGCAGGGAGCATGAGACCCGCAATCGCAACTATAAAGATAATTTTCAGTGGATAATTGCCACGCGTAGCAAAAAGCGCGAACACACCGAGAATGACCGGCCCCGAAAACCCAAGCGCAGACCAATTCTCTACCACAACAGGGGTGGCAAAGGAAAGAATGTACCTCAGGTAGGAATCTAGTTCGAATAGAGGATCGTAAAGAACAGACGTAGAAGATCGATCCGTATCGAGGAAAAAGGCTAGAACTGGCAGAAGAACGAATGCTGCCATGAGAATCCCCACTGTAACATAGAGACAGGAGCGTGCGAAAAGAGCGCCGAACGCACGGAGTCTGTGACGGCAAGGCGTGGAAAAGAAACGGAGCAACGCATAGATAACCGTCCCGATGATGAGCATGTAGAAGAAGTAGAAGTTACTAATACAAGAAACGAACACTGCCACCATGAGGAGAACCGGACTCTCTTTACGGAACACCTTCTCAAACCCAAGAAGTAGCAGCGGAAAATAAATGAGCGGATTCAAAAAGTATGGGTGTCGCACCCCGGCAAATATCACCCATCCGCAAAAAGCGTAGGCTAACGCACCTGCAAGGGTAGGAACGCGCCCGAGGCCCATTTTCGAGCAGAAGAGGGAGAAGCAGAGCCCCGCTAAATAAATCCGGACAACGATAAGCGCGGCGTATAGACACTCCGTCCCTCCATCGGGCACAAACACGCTCAAGAGATTCAATGGATCGCCAAAGGCGTAGTAATGAAGAGTCGTTGCAATGTCTGACCCATAGCCGAGCGAGAAGTCCCACAGGGGTATAACGAGCCCCTTTCCCGAGACGACGCCAAACACAATCTCACGCAGCCAGTTTCCTAAATACATGAGGGCGATAACGTGTTGGTACATTCCGTCCTTCTCCCACACAAGACTGAGACCCTTGCAAATGAAGGGAGCAAAGACCAGACCAGCGCACAAGACAAATAACAACGTATAGACCAGATAGTACTGCCACGCAGTCCATTCGTGAGCTTTTGCATGTTTCCCGCTGAACCCGTTCGCAGCGTCCTTGTGAGAAAGCTCGGACAAAGATGCCATTTCGTTCTCCTTCGAGATGTTTCTAGAGCTCATAAATTTTAGAGCCGGCTATCTGATTTCCCACACCAAAACAGCCCCTCCTCGGGCAAATGGTAGATTTCTCCCTGGTGTCTTGCCGTCAGTGATTCGCTACGTCTATAATTTTCCACATGGCCAACGAAACCAAAACAACCCGTCAAGTCATCCTGTATCTTCTTGTGGGGGGAGGCACGGCCCTCTTTGAACTTGGAGCCTTCGAAATATTGTATGCATTCGCAGGACTAGACGTCTCGCTCTCAAATGTAATCGCCGTCTTTCTTGCAACCGCTCTCAACTTCGCCCTCAACGGGACAGTGACGTTCAGATCTTCTTCAAATCTCGCACGGAGCGTTGTTCTCTACGTCGTGCTTTTTGCTTTTAACACAACGTTTTCAACCCTTGCCATAACCCAATTGACCATCCTCGGCTTCCCCGCTGTTCTGGCAAAACTAGGCACAATGGGTTGCATCGTCGCATGGAATTTTATCCTCTATAAAAAAGTGGTTTTCGCCTAATACCGCTCAGTCGGAAGCATCTCTCACGTCAAGCCTCAGCTCTGCGCCCTTCGAACGCATCCGCTGAAAAGAACTCGCTAACGGCCTGCTCGCAACTCACTGCCAGAAGTCCGCGCGTCGCAAATATCAGTACCTGTATCTTCATACAAAAGAAGCTACACTATGCGCCCTACGATTCTCTGACGTAGTTTTACCGTCGACATCGTGGACAACCTTGTCCTGCGTTACTATAACGACGAAAACCAAGACGTAGAAAGGCTAGCCATGGGTGCGATGAGTCCTTCCCGGATCTACCGAGAGCTGAAAAGACATGGCGTTTCAGGCGCGAAGCGCAAACTCCTCGCACGACTTGCATCTTCCGCTTCGGATCAAGCCTCGTTCCGCATCCTCCTGATTACTAATCGTGATTCCGACAATGTGGGCGATCAGGTCATCGAAGAATGCGATATCGCCCTCATCCGCGCTATCATGAAAAACCTGGGGATACATGACTACAGTCTGTCGAGCAGGGCAGCTGGCATTATCTCAAAAAAATACTTGGAATCTCGTAATCCAACGCTCCTGCAAGAAGCCGAGAAGGCTATTTCCGAAAGCGATTTGATCATTTTTGGCGGTGCACCTCTTTTCAATTTTCGATACCAAGTTTTTCACGAGCGCACGGCAATCACTCTTCAGCTTGCCCAGCAATACGACAAGCCTGTGCTTTTCTCTGCTATCGGAATTGAGGGCTACGAGGAAGAGAGCGAGGCCTGCCAGAATCTGAAGCAGGCCCTCAATTTGGATTGCGTGCGACAAATCACTACTCGTGACGATTACCCCTCACTCGAGAGATTCGTTGCCAGAGGATCGCTGCCCATTGACCGAGTGGCGGATCCCGCCATTCTGAGCAATATAGTCTTCTCGCAGTTCACCCAATGCAACGACATCAATAGTCGAGACGTTGTCGGACTGTTCGTGGTACGGCCCCGCATATTTCGAGACAACGGCGTTAGTTTGACCGAGAAACAGCTTGATAAGTTTTGGGTCAGCCTCATTGGACGTCTAAACGAGGCAGGAACGCCCTACGAACTGATAACGAGTGGCCACTTTAGCGATGAAGCCTATCTCGAACACCTCGTCCGAACCCACGGGGTTTCACTCGAAAGGTGCGCTTTCAATATGAATACCCCAGAAGAGCTTGTTAAGCGAATCTCGGGCTACAAGGCGATTTTAACCTGCCGCCTCCACCCCAGCATTATCGCCTACTCACTCGAAGTGCCATCGGTAAGCCTTGTCTGGAACTCTAAAGTTTCGTTCTTCTATGACATTATCGGCCATCCGGAACGAGCTTTGGGGGTTGGCGACCTCTCAGCAGACGCCGCTCTTGACGCCCTGGAGAAAGCCTGTCAAACAGGAACGAGCGCCGATGATGCCTACCGCATGAGTGTTTACCAGAGCCTTTTTGAAGGCATACGCAACATTCTGTGCCCAGAAAGCATGGCTCGGCCCTACAATCTGCCCCAACTACGCCGCAACATCATCCCATTCCGAGGCACAACCGACAAGGAAAAGCAGGCCAAGCTGGAGCGCAAATTTCGCCGAACCTACGATAAGTTTAATCGCGTCTCTGATCAAAACCAGCGTCTGAAAAAGCGCAATGCGACCTTGAAAACCAAGGTCGCACGTCTTCGAGACGATCGATAGATTAAAGGATCCCCGGATTGCGTTTCAAAGCAATCCGGGGACTTCCATTCCACGAGAGTGCTACGCCTCTATCACTTTGCTACCAGCCGCCACTTTCATTTTTGCCGCCTTGTCCACACCACTTAGCACGTTGTTTCTCACGGTCACGGCCGCCGAGGCGCCTTGTGTGTCAATATACAAACCATAGCTGCCTGAACTGGTAATCGTATTTTTCGTTACGAGGCCGCCCGTTCTTGCGGAATACAGGGCAATGCCGATCTTCGATGCATTACTCACTCGGTTGCCAACTACGGAAGCTATAGTGGATCGCTCGTGAGCAAAGATGCCGTAACCAACTGGGGAGGCAACGACGTTGTTCTCCACCTTGTCAACCGAGGCGTTTGCGTAAACATGAATCGCCGTATTTTTTGCTTTCGTAATGGTATTGCCTGTGATTGTTTGAACGCGGCTGCCGTCGAAAACAAATATGCCAGCATTCTTCGAAGCGGAAATTGCGTTGTCTTCCACGAGCGATGCCATAGATCGCTCTATGTCAATGCCATACTTTCCCGAAGAAGAAACTGAATTGCTTGCAATCGAAGACACTGCAGAATTCTCGTTGACGTAAATTCCGTTGCTCTGTGAACCCTTTACTGTATTGCCCTCGACGACCACGCTTTTGCTGGCAAGGGTAAGCTGGATGCCATAATAAGAGGTTTTAGAAGCTGCTTTACCGGTATAGGCAATGGCATTTGAGCCAATACGAGCATTTCTGACATCGCATAGACGAATGCCGTGTCCCACCGAGGATATGGCATTGTTTTCCACCGTCAAGCCGCTGATGTAATAATTGCCCTTGGAAATGGGATCCTGATCGACGGTCTTTTTCATTTTCTTCGGCACGTTAAGACCACTTACGAGAATACCCTCATTGGTGTAAGTTGAAATGGAATCAGTACCTTTGACAGTGATCTTGTTGTTGCTAATAACAATACCCTGATCAATGGCAGGCACCTTATATTTCACCGAGGTCCTGCTCTTTACCTTACCTTCCTTCGCGGCCGTACTAGAGAGAAAGACACCCTTGCTGAAAACGGAGTAGAGAGCGATGCCGCGCGGAGCACTTTTGATGGTATTGCCGGTAATGGTGCAATTGATGTAATTCATACCCTGAATAGCCGTGCTTTTGATTTTGGTAAATGTGTTGTTGGTAATGGCAATGCCATTCACAGGGTTGTTCACAATAGCCGTATGACTACCGACGCCACGCGGAACATTGGAAAAGGTGCACTTGTTAATCCTAACATTTCGCATGGGCAAATCTTCGGAACGATAGCCTGGCATATGACGTTGCACGAGCACATCGATCTGAATCGCCTCAGGTGTGAGCACTTTCGCTTTCTTGGTCTGCGCCTGGTCTCTGAACGAGCACTTCTCCGCAGTAAACCCATTCACGCCAGCCACTTCCACCAAGTGAGCGTTTACCGTGTTGCGAACCGTCACGCCCTGAAGCTTCACGTTCTTCGCATGAGCAATTTTGACAGCCGTGGAACCCGACTTATTAGCATTCAGATTGCCACCGATAATGGTGATGTTCTTGTAAGCGTAGCCCTTTTTCGAATCATGCGTGGCACCGATCTTGAGTAGATTGGATGAGGTCGACTTGCTTAAGGTCAATTTCACGCCCTTTAACGTCAGGGTCGTGTTGCTGTATACATTGAGTCCGTGCGATAGCCTGTAAGATCCGGGCTTCACAACGATATTCATCTTCTTTTTGCCGCTTTTCGCCTTATCGAGCTGCTTCTGAATGACCTTATAGGCGTCCTGACCCGCTTTGGGTTTCACGGCCACGGTGGCGGCATGGGCGACGCTAGTTAACGCCAGTGAGAGTATTGCACTCATCACGACGAGGATTGCCGCCCTCTGAAGCGTCTTCGACATCATCTGCATGACTCTCCCCTCTCCTTTTCTCGCGTCCTTCTTCTATAGTCAATGCGAACTCAGCGCCGCAGTGAACCCGAGCTGTCTCGCTGCTACTTCTCTTTCTCCTTCGGTACCGCAAACTTCTTGCTGCCCGTCACGCCGACGCGGCCCGATTCCACGGCGACGACGGCATTGGACTTTTTGGTCGCGGAAAGCTTATTGCCCTTGAAGACCATGCGGTAACGCTTGCTCTTGGCATCGACGAAGGCCGCGTACTTCTTGCTCTTCGTCACCTTGTTCTTTGACACCGTCATAGAGCCCTTGGCATCCACAATAACGATCCCGTGGGAGCCGGGCTTTGCAATGGCGTTCTTGGTAATCGACTTGGCCTGGGCGCTCTGTACGCTGATGCCGTACTGACCCGGAGCCGAGATGGTGTTGCCCTTCACCACGTTGTTCCTCGATTTCGACGCGACGAAGATGCCGTGGGAGCGGGCCTTCACGATCTTGTTGCTGGCAATGGTGTTGCTGTTACTTCCGCTGAGCAGGTAGATGCCATGATAGTTGGCCTTAGCCGAACGGTTGCCGACAAACGTGATCTTGTTGCCCCTGACCGTGCAGTTGCGGGCGTCGTCGAGCCGAATGCCATGACCGCGCGTCTTGATTGTATTGTTGACCACCTTAATGCCGCTGGCGTAGTAATTCCCCTTGGGGATGGCGTCGTTTTCGGCAGTCTTCGTCAGCTTGCGGCTGAAGCTGTAACCGCACAGGAAAATACCCTCGTTGGCACCCCCTGTATAGCAGTCGGTGCCACTCGTGGTGATGGTGTTGTTCTTGATTGTGATGTGCTGGTTCTTCGGCGGGGCCTTGTAAGCACTGGAAGTGGAGGAGGCCACACCGCCCTCTTTGGCAAGCGATGCGCCGAAGTACAAGCCCTTCGCATGGCCCATGTACACGACAATGCCGCGCGGCGCCCCCTTGATCACGTTCCCCTCGATACGGCAATCGTAGTAGTTCATCAGCCGAATGGCATCGCTGCGCAAGTTGGAGAACGTGTTGTTCTTGATAACCACGTTCTTCGTGTAGCGGTTGAGCACCGCGGTATGAGACCCGATGCCCCGGGGCACATTGGCAAACGTACAGTTCGCTATAACGACGTTCTTCGTCGGCAAATCCTCCGACCGATAGGAGGGCATATGCTTCTGGTTCAGCACATCGATCTGGAGCGCTTCGGGGATGGCGGCTCCCGAAGCCTGCACTTGATTGCGAAACGTGCAGCCATCCACCGTAAGGCCCGCTACCCCCGCCACCTCCATCAAATGCCCGCTGCGTGCATTGCGCATGGTCACGCCCTCGATGCTCACGTTCTTCGCATGGGCGAGCTTGATGCACGTGTTCTGATGTCCGGTGTTGTCAAGGTCGCCCCCCACCACCTTGATGTTCTTGTAGTAGTAGCCGGCCTGCGTGTCCGCGGGATCGCCGATGCGAATCATGTTGCAATTGGCCAGCGGCGCCAACCGCAAGCTGACGCCCTCCAGAATAAGTGTCGTATTGCTGTAGAGACGCAAGGCGCTGCCGATGGTATAGGAACCCGGCGCCACCTTGACAACATAGGGGTTCTTGGCCGTCGCGTTCTTGCGCGCCTCGAGGAGCTTAGCCCGAATTTCAGGCGTCGCGTCCGCTTTTACCGGCGTCACCTCCAGAATCGTCTCGGCAAAAGCCGGCGATGCGGCGGCGAATACACCGACTACGGCAAGCGCTACAGCTGCGGCAACCATCGAGAACCTGCGCATCAAACCCCTTTCACTGCGTCAATAAGTCGCGCCATTGTAGCACGTTTCCCCAGATCAATAAAAGGCTTGACATTCTGAGTTTCGATAGGTTCCTCTGAAAGCGAACCACTTCGCGCCCCTTTGGCGCCGGCTAGTCGCGGCCCTTCGACTCCATCTTCACACCCGGCACGTCCTGCCCCAGCAGGATGGTGTCGATGGCCCGGTCGCTCGCCAGTCCCGAGCGCTCCAAGCACCGGTCGAGCACCGACGGGTCGGGCTCCACCTCCGCATAGGCCTCGGTCTCCAGCACGCGCACGAAATCGTCCATAGTCTCGCACACCACGCCCGGCGCCAGCTCGTCCACCGTGCGCTGCACCCCGCGGGTTGCCTGGTACACGTCCTTGTCGGGCACGTAGAACACCACGGGCTTTTCCAGCAGCAAGTAGTCGTAGAAGCATGACGAGTAGTCGGTCACGAGCACGTCGGCCACGAAGTAGAGGTGATTGAGGTTCTCGTCGGACAGGTCGATCAGGCGGTCCTGGTACTTCTCGGGAATAACCGGGCGTTCCTCGATGAAGTGATGCATCTCGAACACGAAGTAGGAATTGGTGCGCTCGCACATCTCGTAGAGCGCCTTCATATCCAGATAGGTGCCATAGGGGTAAAATGCCATCTTCTGCCCCGTGCCGCGGAACGTGGGCGCGAACACGATGACGCGCCCCTTCTCCATCCAGGGGAAGCGCTCGACAAGCTCGGCGCGAAGGGCGCGGCCGCGGTCTTCCTCCAGGAAGTGGTCCAAGCGCGGCATGCCGGTGGCCAGCAGCGCCTCCGGCTCGATACCGAACACCTCCGAGTAGATCTCGCGCAAATGCTCGTTGCCCACCAGCGCGTAGTCGTAGCGGCGGTGGCCCGACTGGTAGGGGTCAGGCGAGCCGGTAATGCCGAAACGGGCGTAGCCTACCGACTTGAAGCCCACACCGGCATGCCACACCTGGGTGAGCACCGCCTTATCGCCCGGGTCGAGGAAGTTGAACACCGGGCAGTAGTCGTCGATGAACACGTAGTCGCTCTTGGCAATCTGGATGATGTCACGGCACCACGAGAACACATTCTGATGCCCCTCCAGCGTGTTGCGGTAACGCTCGGCGATCTTGAACTGTCCGTCCAGACCGCGCTCGATCATGCGGTCGCGAATGGCCGCCATGTTGTCGGTAGGCTCATCGCCGTTGGTCTTCAGGAAAAGCACCCGGTTGCCGTGTTTCGGAAACAGCAGACGCATAACCTTGTGGAACGCGATGAAGCATTGCTTCTCGAAGAACACGCGGCCCACGCGCCGAATGCGCGGGTGGTAGTTCTTGATGAAGAAGTCCACTGCCAGCACCACGAAGGGGAAATCGGTGGCATCGGTGCGCGGCAGGATAGACGCCGCCACCGCATAGCGACCGCCGAAATAGCGGAACACCCGCGAGAGACTCTGCAAGTCGCCGAACAGCGCCGGGTCGTAGGCGACATCATGGGTGGCGAAAGGATGACGTGCGATCTCGGCGTCGATCTCGGCGTCGGTGAAGGAATAGGTGTCGAAGGCGATCTCCGCCTCGCGGGCACGGCGCTGCTTGCGCTTCGGCAGCTCGTTCCACAGGCGCTTGCGAGCAAGCCGTACCAGATAGGGTGCATGAGCGGTCGCCCACGCAAGGGTAGCCTCCTGCTCGCTCAGCTGACAGCAGAAAATCCACTCGCCGGCCTCCGGAGGCTCGCGATGGCCCGCATCGGCCAGGTTCAGCTGCGCCCACACCACATCGCCCTCGCGCGCCTGCTCGCGAAACTCGATGAAGGCCTCCTGCCTGATGCGATACAGCTTCAGCGTCTCGCCTTCGGTAGCCCGATAGCGCACGTTCAGAAACACGCGGTTCCAGGAGATGTCCTCGACGATAATGCTCACGCAGTCCTCCAAATCTTAAGAATAACGCGAATCATGATACCATTGTCACCATCGCTGTACCGACAAGCCGAAGGGAACAACACGTGCGAAGGCTCATTATCTCGCTGGCTGCGGGCTTTCTCGCCTGCGTGTACTATCTGTGCCGGCTCTTCCCCACCCGCCGCCGCATCGTGTGCATCACCCGCGCCGACAACGCCGCCCCTCTCGACTTTACGCTCATCCGCACTTGGCTTGCCGAGCACGAGCCGTCGTGGGAAGTGACCGTGCTCGCGAAATCCACGGCCAATCCCCTCAGCTACTTCTTCGAGATGCTGCGGGAGACCTATTACATCGCCACGAGCCGCGCGGTGGTCATTGAGCGCATCTGCATCGTTGTATCGCTGCTCGGCGACCGCATCGCGGCGCCGGTCATCCAAATCTGGCACGCCGTGGGAAACATGAAGAAGTTCGGCTACACCGTCGTCGACACGCCCGAGGGCCACCCCTCCGAGGTGATGGAGCTCACCCGCATGCATACCGGCTATGACGCCGTGGCCATCTCGTCGATGGACTTCCGCGAGCAGTTCGCCGCCGGCTTCAACGTGGATCCCTCCATCATCTTCGAGGCACCGCTGCCCCGCGTCGATCCGTTCCGCGACCCCGTCCATCGAGAGCGGCAGCGCCGGGCCGTGCGGGAGGCCTATCCGGCCCTGGCCGACGGACGGCCTGTTATCGTGTACTGCCCCACCTATCGCAAGGACGTGCCCGCAAATCAACATGAAGCCATGGAGCGCCTGCTGGCGGCGGTGGATTTCAATCGCTATCATCTGGTATTCAAGCCGCATCCCTTAAGCCACCTTGCCTTCGACGACCCCCGCGTCATCACCATTGCGGGCACCAGCCCCGATGCCCTGTACGCGGCCGACTACGTTATCAGCGACTATTCCACGGTCATCTACGAAGCAGGGCTGCTGGGCGTGCCCGTGTACCTGTACGCCTACGACTGGGACACCTACAACGAGAAGCGCGGCTTCAACTTCGATATCTCCCATGAAGTGCCCACGCTGTTCACCGACGATGCCGCGGCCATCGTAGCCGCCATCGACGAGGGCTCGTTCGACCACGACGCCTACGCCCGTTTCATGGCCCGCAATGTTACCCTGCCCGCCGAGGGCACCTGCACCGAGCAGATGTGTCGTAAGGTTATCGCCTTCGCCGAGCGCGATTCGCTCTCCTAAGGCAAACGCCCGCAACGGTAATCCCGGCCCTCAACGAGAGAAGCGACCCTAAGGCCGCTTCCGATTCACATTCCAACCGCAGACGACGCGCGCCTCTTACATCGCCTCGTAGAACGCCGAGGCTTCCTCGATAGTGCCGTCGAAGAGTTTGCGGCCGTGGTCGAGCACGATGCCGCGCTGGCAGAACTCCTCGGCCGCGCTCGACGAGTGGGTCACGAACAGCACGGTCACCTTCTCGTCTTCCATGATCTCGCGCACCCGGGCATAGCACTTCTCGCGGAACTTCTTATCGCCCACGGCCAGCGCCTCATCTACCACGAGAATCTCCGGATCGGAGGACACGGCAAACCCGAAGCCCAGACGAGCCTTCATACCCGATGAGTACATGCGGATGGGCTGGTCGATGTACACGCCCAGATCGGCGAACTCCACCGTTTTCGGCACCAGCTCCTCCAGCTGCTCTTTGGTGAACCCGAGGGCCTGGCCGCGCAGATAGATGTTCTCGCGGCCCGTCAGCGACTTATCGAAGCCAGCCGTCAGCTCGAGCAGGGCGCTCACGTGCCCGTTTACCGTGACCGTGCCCTTGGTGGGATAGGCCACTCCAGTCACCATCTTCAGCGCCGTGGACTTGCCCGCGCCGTTGGATCCCAGGAATGCCACCGCCTCGCCCTTGCGAATACGGAAGGACAGATCGTCGTTGGCGTTGATGGAGGCCACCAGCTCGCGCTTCTTCTTGCCCCAGAAGATGCTGGCGAAGCGCTGCTTGTCATCCTTGTACAGCTTGTAGGTCTTCGTCACGTGATCGAATTCGATGGCGATCTCGTCGGATACGGCCGCCTGGCGTGCGTCGGCCGCTATCTGCTCAGACGTCGGCGCCGTCTCGTTAGATGACATCGGGCACCTCCTCGTAGGTGCGCTTGTACACGACCACCATGGCGACCATCATGGCAATGAAGACCACCGCAAAACCGATGATAGCCATGGGGTTTTCCCAGATCCACATCTTGTCGTACACCGCATAGCGGAACAACGTGGCGATGAACGTGATGGGATTGAACATGAGAATGACCTGAAGCCACTGAATGCCCAGGTCGTACACGTTGAAGATAATGCCCGAGAGCCAGAACAGAGGCGTCGAGAGCGTCGTGATGAGGTTCTTGAAGTCTTTGCTCACAGCCGAGAGCAAGCTCGCAGTGAGCGAGAACATGTAGAAAAACACGAACATGAGCACGATGGCCACGGGAATCTGCAGGAGGTAGGCGTCGAGCGGCTGCCCGAACAGGAAGTACACCACGAGAAGGAGCAGCACCATACCGAGATGGATGACCATTTCCGCCAAGGCGAAAATGGTGGGAATACCCGCGATGGGAAACTTGATCTTGTTGACCAGGTACTTGAAGCGGCCCAGCACGCTGCAGCCGGTGCCGAGCATGGTCTGGATATAGAACCAGGGAACCAAGCCGCCCATGAGCCACAGCAGATACGGGGCGCCGTTGGAGCTTCCCGATCCCGAGCGCAGACCGATTTCAAGGGCGAACCAGAATACCGCGATGTAGACGACCGGTTTCGCGAACAGCCAGACAGGTCCGAGCACCGTGCCACGCCCCTGCTTGCGCAGGTCGAACATGGCCAGAGTGAAAATCTGCTCGCGACGTTCCCATTGGGAGCGGATGATGTTCAGCAGTGTTGACACGATCCTCGATTCTCCAAGCGAATAGGCGAGGTTCTATTTTACCATTCCCCCATCGATACCGCAGGATTTGCACAGGGCCGCTACGCCAGCGGCGCGCCAGACGCCGCAGAGCCGGCACCCCGGCAAGGGCGGCGCTTCAACGCCCGTGCTTGCCGTACCAGCGCGGCTTGTCCTCCTGGCGCAGGTGACGGCCGTGGTAGTGGTGGCGCAGCACCTTGTCGAACATGCCGAGCTTCCACAGAATGAAGAACGAGATGATCATGAGACCGCCGAGAACCATGAACACGGCCACGCCGTGGGAGTGCGACATGAGGAACGCCCCCACGCCCAGCACCACCGTCCAGGCGTACACGATGACCACCGATTTGCGCACGCCGTAGCCTTTGCGCAGCAGCATGTGATGCAGGTGCTTGCGGTCGGCCTGCTGGATAGGCTGATGGTGGTACAGACGACGCACGATGGCCGCCCCGGTGTCGGCAATGGGAATGGCCGCGATCACGATGGGCACCGCCATAACAATGACCGTAGGCGAGCGCATGACGCCCATAAGCGAGATGATGCCGATCATGGCCCCCAGCATGAGCGAGCCGGAATCGCCCATGAAAATGCTGGCCGGCGCGAAGTTGTAGCGCAGAAACGCCAGCGTGGCCCCCAGCAGCACGATGGAGAGCATGGCCGTCTCCTCCAGCGCCTTGTCGCAGGCGATGACGAAGAGAAAAAACGCCGCAATGGCCGCGATGCCCGCCGCGAGCCCGTCGAGGCCGTCAATGAGGTTCATCACGTTCATGAAGCACACGAGGTAGAGCACCGTGAGCGGGTAGGCGAACCAGCCGAATTCGACGAAGCCGGCACCGAAGGGGTTCGCGATGCTGGAGAGCAGGCAGCCGGAAGCGGCGATGATCACCGAGCCGAGCGCCTGGCCGGCCAGCTTCACTCCCGGCTTCAGCGAGTACACATCATCCATCGCGCCGATGAGCACGATGACGAGCAGGCCTACCATGACGCCCAGATGGTTAATGCCGCGGTTGTCGCCGGTGATGTAGAATCCGGCCCAACCGAAGAAGTACTCGCCGAGCACCTCCACGATAATAGCCGCGAAGATGCCGCAGGCCATGGCGATGCCGCCCATCCGCGGCGTCGGGCGCTTGTTCACCCGTCGCTCACTCGGATAGTCCACCGCGTCCAAACGCAGTGCGAGCCTTCTTGCCAACGGAACGCAGATGTACGTCACGGCGAAGGCAATCAGGCCCAGCACGATTAAATGTCGTAATGTAACTCCCACGTGGTCTAGTATAAACGAGAACCGAGGCTGCGCGCCCTAGAACTCAAGACCTTGCAGCCATTCGGTGAGCTCCTCCAGGGCCTCGTCCGACACGCCCAGGCGCTGCTCGCGCTCCTGCAGGTACTTCTCGCGCTCCACGAACATGGCCAGCTGCTCGTCGCTGTACTCCGACAGGTCGATGTCGCGAGCCTCCACCACGCGCTTGGCGAAGTCGGGCAGTTTGTCGTTCATGGCCGTGATCTTCACCACGTCACCGGTGTGCGGGGCCTCCACATAGTAGCCGTCGCCGAGGTACATGGCCACATGGTGCACATCTCCCCCGTCGTCGAAGAAGAGCAAGTCGCCCGGAAGCAGCTCCTCGAAGGGCACCTCGACGCCCACCTCGCACTGGTAGTACGTGGTGCGGGGCAGCTCGATGTTGAACACCTCGCGATAGCAGTACTGCACCAGACCCGAGCAGTCGAAGCCGTTCGGGGTGGTGCCGCCCCACAGGTACGGCACGCCCAAAAAGGAGGTGGCCAACGTGGTGAGGTCGTTCAGATCGCGCGCCTCGCGCACCGGCAGCGGCTCACGGTTCTCGATGAGCTCCTCGAAGCCTTCGAAGCGGGCCGCATCGATCTCGTTCTGATGCTGCTGCATGGGCGTGTCGGCCGTCGGCGCCGAGGGCTTCTCCAGATACACCGGCACATGGTAGAGCTCCTCGGCTGCGGCCATCTGCGCCTCCCACTCGCGCAGCGAGGCCTGGTACTCCTGGTTGGCGTCCACATAGGCGCGGTACTCTTCCACAAGCGCGTCATAGGCCTCTTTGTCAGCCTCGGGATCGAGCACCAAGTCGAGCCCGGTGACCTCGTCCTTCACCGGAAGCACGAAGGTCTCGGTCATCTCGTAGGTCAGCGGCACGTCGAAACGCGTGAGGTCGTAGGTCTCGATGAGATCCTGCAGCTTCTCAGAGTAGAAGATATCAGTGGCATAACGGCCCACGAGGAAGTCACACGCATCCACAAACGAATCGGTGTTCGACTTGCGCGCGCCGGCGTAGAAGTCGCCCATGGAGTTGCTGAGCAGGTCGGCGTAGTCGGACAACGACTCCTCCACGGTGTCGTATTGGCGGAAGTCGGCGTTGATGGAATAGGTGCTGCCCGAACCGTCGTCCTCCTTGGTGGGAAGCTGCACGCTTTGGCCCTTGTAGGTGCCCTTGATGCCGAACAAGTTGTTGTTCGGGGCCTGAGCCAAGGTGGAATTTCCCGAGGCCGATTCAAGAATAGCCTGGGCGATCATCACCGAGGCGTACAGGTCGTTGTCGGCGGCGATGGAGCGGGCCGACTCGCCCACCAGCGAGATGAACTTCTCGGTGGTGAGGTCCTCGCTGTAGTGGCGGGCCACATAGGAGGAGTTGTCCATGTGCGTGAAGCTGATGGAGGGCACCTTCACGGCCACCTGCTTGAGGGGCGTCTGCGCGTTGCCCTTGTTCACCGCCGCCGCATGGCTGCCCTGGGTGTTGCCGCCCGCGCCGTCGGGCTTCGGCTTTTGCTGGCCGCTGTCCACCGGATTGTCGGTATCCACCGGCTCGCTCGGCTTGGCCGGCTTCTCCGGCTCGGGAGTCGGCGTAGGCTGCGGCGCCGGATCGGGCTTCTCGGGCGTGACAGGCGGCTTCGGGTCGGCCGGCTTCGCGCCATCGGAGATGACGAACCTCACGGCGGAACCAGCCGGAATCACCTCGCCGGCAGCGGGCGTGGTGCGGATGACATCGCCTTTGGCCACGGTGTCGCTGTACTCGTGCTCCGGGGCCTCGTCGGAAACAGTGAGGCCCACCTCCTGGATCTTCTCCATGGCAGCGTCCACCGTCATGCCGGTAAGATCGGGCATGGCGAACTGCGCCGGACCGTCGGAGATCTCCAGAATGTCGACTGCCGTGCCCGCGGCCACCTTAGCACCGGCCGCCGGGGACTGGCTGATGACGCCGCCCCGCTTCACCGTGTCGTGGAAGGCATGGGCCGGCTCGCCGTCGGAAAGCTTGAGGCCCTTCTCCTCCAGCACCTGGCGCGCCTCGTCGGCCGAAAGACCGGTAATGTCGGGAACCTCGATATCGGCCACCGGCTCGGCAGGCTTCTCCTCCTCGCCCTTCGGCGGCTCGGGAATCGTCGCGTCGGGAACCGGCGGCTTATCGGCCCCGGCGGCATCACCATCGGTCGCAGGACCGCTCGCCTCGTCGGAGGCGGCCCCGTCCCCCGCTCCGGTAGAATCGGAGGCGTCGGCGCCGGCCGCATCGTCAGCTTCGGCCGCCTCGGCGTCGTCGTCGGCGCCCGCAGCCTCGGCCTTGGCAGCCTCTTCGGCCGCCGCCTTCTCGGCCTCGGCCTTCTTCTGCGCCTCGGCTTCGGCCTTCTCGGCAGCCTCGCGTTCCGCTTCAGCCTTCGCCTCGGCCTCGGCGGCAGCCTTCTCAGCAGCCTCGCGCTCGGCCTGGCGGGCCGCCTCGGCCTCCGCCTGGGCCTCGGCCTCTGCCACGGCGGCGAGGTAGTCCTTCAGGTACTGGCGCAGATTGTCGATATCCACATCGGCGATCTTGCCGTCGGCCCACGCCTTGTCCAGCGCCGCTTCCTTGGTGAGCTTGCCGCTCTGGATCCACTCGATGGCCTGCTCGGCACTATCGGGGATGGCAAGGCTACCGTCCTCGTCCTTGCCCTTGTCGCCGCCATCGTCGGCATAACCGGTATCGTATGTCGCGGCAACGCCGCCCACAGGGGCAACGACCAAGGCAGCAGCCGTCAGAAGCGAGACTGCGTTCTTCGGTGAGGTCATGGCGCCTCCTTTGTTTCTCATCTCCCTTTAACATCGCCCACCCCGTATTTGGGTGCGCGAACCCAAGACAAAAAGATGCCTTGAAACCCGCATTATAACGCGACTGATCTCGCTGTCTAGCGAACGGGAAGTTCACAAAAAGGGTCATCACAAACCTGAAGCGACGCCTCTGGCGTTCCCTTGCAGTAAAAAGATAGTGCTGAACTGGTTTTCTTTCACTGGGAGTGATTCGGCTTAGCATCGCGAGGGCACTTTTGGAGAAATCGTAATTCTTATGTTGACGTGCTGTTTTCATTGATGAGCGGGGTCATGGTTAGTCCTCGCCCATCGACTTGCCCTAAATGAGACGCTTGGCAAAAGAAGGCGCGAAGTAATCGAAGGTGGCGCGCATCACCCGGCCGCCGCCGGTAGACGCGTGGATGTACTCGCCGTCGCCCGCGTAGATGCCCACGTGGTACACGCCGCTGCCGCTGCCCCAGAACAGCAGGTCGCCCGGCTTCAGCTTGTCCATCGACACGCTTTTCCCGAGCGCGCTCTGCTCGGCGGCGGTGCGGGGCAGATCGATGCCGAGGGCGTGCTCGTACACCCAGCGGGTGAAGCCGGAGCAATCGAAACCGGAGGGGGTGGTACCCCCGTACACATAGGGCACGCCGAGCTGGTCATCGGCCTCGGCCACCACAGCCGCCCGGTCGGCGGCGCGCTGCTTGCGGGCAGCCTCCCTCTCGGCCTTGTCGGCCACCGAGCCCACATAGTCCTTGATATCGCTGACGAAGTCCTCCACCTTCGTGAAGGGACTCTCAATCGCGCCCTGGTCGGCCGAAGCCTCCGGAGCGCTCATCGCGACCATCGTCGCGGAAAGGGCGCAGGCGAGCACAAGGGTGCGCACCCGCTGGGAAAGTGTTCTGTGAATAAGCATGACGGGCAGTCTATAGGCGCCCCGCCCCCATGCCAACCCGCTTCACAACTCCCGCGCCTTCAGTTCACAGCCCCCTCGCGGGAAATAAACGGGATGCCCACGTTCACTTCGCAGGCCCTGCGCAACCGCTCCGCACAACCTCCATTCCCAATAGGCCCGCTCAGATATCCCGCGGCACCTCGCCGGTCTCCAGCAGGTGCAGAAGCGCCGCCTCGTCGAGCACGGGCACGCCGAGCGACACCGCCTTGTCGTACTTCGAGCCGGCGCTCTCCCCCGCCACCACGAAGCTCGTCTTCTTCGACACCGATCCCGACACCTTCGCCCCCATGGCGCGCAAGCGCGCGCCGGCCTCGTCGCGGGTCATACCCGAAGCGGCCAGCGTGCCCGTCAGCACGAAGGTGAGCCCGGAAAGCACCTGGGGCACCTCATCGCCCGGCGCCATGGCCTCGGCGGCCATGGTCACGCCAGCGGCACGCAAACGCTCGATGACCGACACGTTGTCCGGCGTGCGGAAGAACAGCCACACCCCGTGGGCCACCTTCGGCCCGATGCCGTTCACCTCCGCGAGCTCGCCCTCGCCGGCGGCCGCGAGCGCCTCCATGGAGGGGAAGGCATCGGCTAGAAGCTCGGCCGTGGTCTTGCCCACGTGCCGGATGCCCAGGCCGAACAGCACCCGCGCGAACGAGCGGGTCTTGGAGGCCTCGATGGCCGCCACGAGCTTGGCGGCGATGGTGTGGCCGAGGCGGATGATCTCGCCGTCCTTGTTCACGCGCCCGGTGCTCGTGGCGGCCAGCTCGTCTTCGGTGAGCGAGTAATAGTCGGCCACATCGGCCACCCGTCCGCTTTCCACAAGCCGGCTTACGATCTCCTCGCCCATGCCGTCGATGTCGAGCGCCCCGCGGCTCGCCCAGTGGAGCAGCCGCTCCAAAGCCTGGGCCGGGCAGTCGATGGAGATGCAGCGGAAGGCCACCTCGCCCTCGTCGCGTACGACAGGACTGCCGCAGCTGGGGCACGCGCTCGGCATCTCCCAGATGCGGGCCTCGGGGCTGCGCAGGGACAGCACCGGTCCCAGCACCTCGGGGATCACATCGCCGGCCTTGCGCACGATAACCGTGTCGCCCACGCGCACGTCCTTGCGGTGCACCTCATCTAAGTTGTGCAGCGTGGCCCGGGCCACGGTGGACCCGGCCACCGACACCGGCTCCAGCTCCGCCACGGGCGTGAGCGCGCCGGTGCGGCCCACCTGCACAGTGATGTCGCGTAGAAGGGTGGTCTTCTCCTCGGGCGGGAACTTGAAGGCGATGGCCCAGCGCGGCGCCCGGGCAGTGAATCCCATGGCCGCCTGGCGGGCGAAGGAGTTCACCTTCACCACCACGCCGTCGATCTCGTAGGGCAGAGCGTCGCGTCGCTCGATGGCCGTACGACAGAAGCCCCGCACCTCCTCGGCCGTCTCGCACAGCTTCACGTCGGGGTTCACATGGAAGCCGGCCTCGCGCAGCCACTGGAGCAACTCCCACTGGCCGGCAATGTCGAGCGCCCCCTCGTCGGCGATGGCGTACATGAAAGTGGACAGGTCGCGCCCCTGGGTGACGCGCGCGTCCTTCTGGCGCAGCGAGCCCGCCGCGGCATTGCGTGGGTTGGCGAAGGGAGGGCGCCCCTCGGTGACGGCGGCGGCGTTGAGCACCTCGAAGCTCCTCTTGGGCATGTACACCTCACCCCGCAGCTCAAGCGCGTCGGTGCCGGGCGCGATGGCGGCAAGCGCCCCCTCGCGCAGGCGCAGCGGCACATCGCGCACGGTGCGCATGTTCACGGTCACGTCCTCGCCGGTGGTGCCGTCGCCGCGGGTGGCCGCCCGCACAAGCACGCCGTCCTCATAGGTAAGGGCAATGGAGCTGCCGTCGATCTTCAGCTCGCAGCAAAGCGGCGGAAGCGTGCCGCCGCAGGCCTCTTCCACGCGTCCGAACCACGCGTCCAGCTCGCCTAAGTCCATAGCGTTGTCGAGCGAGTACATGCGCCGCTCGTGCACTACGGGCGCGAACTGCTCGCCCACGTAGCCCCCCACGCGCTGGGTGGGCGAGGCCGGGGTGACAAGCTCGGGATGGGCCGCCTCGATCTCGCGCAGCTCGCCCATGAGCGAGTCGAAGGCCGCGTCCGATATGGTGGGGGCATCGAGCGCGTAGTACTGGTAGCTGTGATGCTCGATCTCGCGCCTCAGCGCGGCGGCCCGCGCCGCCGGATCGCTCACCGTCTGCGCTCTATCCGCCCCGCTGAAGAGGGCTTCCTGATCTTCTGCCATGGCCCTGTCCCTTCCGTCAAAAGAGGACCCGGACGAATCCGGGCCCTCGGTTCATTCGCAGCGGTAATGATACCACCGCTTTGCGTCCACAGGCCCAGCCGCCGGGCCGCCGAGCGAGCGTGGCGGTCGAAGCCGAGCGAGCACGCCAGGAGCTGCCGGAGCAGCGCGGGCGCACCCGCACCGAGCGGCTATGGCCACTATGCGCTAGTGGTTGTGGGCGACCGTCACCCGCGCCTGGGGCAGCGACACGCCGAAGACGGCCATCTGCACGCCGCGGGCCATAAGGAAGAAGCCCAGGAACAGCGCGAAGGTGCCGGGAGCCACGATGAACGCGATGCCGCAGAACAGGCTCACGATACCGGCGAACAGCACCCAGCCCCAGCCGGGTATCTCGCGATGGAAGCGCACGGCGGCCACCACTTCGAAAATGCCGTAGGCAATAACGAAGATGCCCATCACCCAGGGGATCACCACCGCCGATACCACGGGATGGGCAATGAAGAGCACGCCGAGGATGATATCGCACGCTGCATAGGCAAGCGCCCAGGCCGAAAGCCCCTCCGCACGGCGATACTTGAAGTACGCCCACGCATCCACGATGCCGGCGGCCAAGAACATGCACCCGGCGATGACGGCGATGCTCACGAGCGTCAGCCCCGGCACCATGAGCAGCACGAATCCGATGAGGATCAGCGCGATACCGGCAGCGAACAGGCCCCAGTTGCGTCCCACTTTGATATCCATACGTCACCACGCTCCTTTAACCCCGAAGGTATACTGTAGCGAGAATTATTTTAGGAGCGCCCGGAGCACCGCGTCGGCGCGCCTTTTAGCCCGTTGACAACGGGAATGCTCCGTGTTGACGCGATGTTATACGGAAGATAAGCCCCGACGAGCCGAGGAGTTTCCCATGCGCAGCCCCACCGATTCCGCCTCCGCGCCGAACACCGCCGGCACGCCCCTCCCCTCCCGAGACAACGCCGCCCTGGCCGCCCTTGCGCCCTGGCCCGACCCGCAGGCGAACAAGTACACGCGCGGCAAGCTCTCCCTGGTGGCGGGCGCCGCCGCCTACCCGGGAGCCGCCTGCCTGGCCGGTGCGGCCGCCGAGCGGGCAGGTGCCGGCTATACCGAGGTGTTCTGCGCCGGCGAGTCGCTGCTCGCAGTACGGTCCTTCCGCCCTTCCCTCGTGGCGCGCGACTGGCGCGAATGGCACCCCGCCCGACAAGAGGCCCGGCGCGCGGACCGGACAGGTGCCTGCGTCATCGGCTGCGGCTTCGACGGAAGCGAGGGCCAACGGGAGCTCGTGGCTGAGACGGTGCGAGCCGCCACAGGCCCGGTGCTTATAGACGGCGGCGCGATCGGCCTCATGGCCGATAAGGCAGGGCAGCGCCTGGTGCGCGAGCGGGCCGAGCGCGGAGTGGGCCCCCTCGTGCTCACGCCCCACGGCGGCGAGGCGGCGCGCCTGGCCCGGGGCGCCGAGTTGGAAGGGGCGCTCGGGGGACCCGAGCTCGCGTGCGCCCTCGCCCGGGCCTACAGGGCCCTCATCGTGCTCAAGGGGCCGATCACCTTCATCGCCGACGCCGAAGGCATCGTGGAGACCATGGGTCGCGGCACGGCCGCGCTCGCCAAGGCGGGAACGGGCGACGTGCTCGCGGGCATCATAGGCGCGCTGCTGGCCCAGGGGCTCGCACCGCGCGATGCCGCAGCCCTCGGCTGCGCCCTGCACGCCGAGGCCGGCCGGGCCGCCGCCCAGGAGCTCACCGAGATCTGCGTGTCCGCCGAAGATGTGATCGCCGCTCTGCCCCAGGCCGTTCGCGCCATCGTCGGCGCCCATTAGCGGACGCTCCCGAAAAGGCCGGCGCGGCACAGCACGGCGGGCATGCAGAACGGCGGCCGCGGCGCTCGCGACTCTAGCGCGCCAGGCTCGCCACGGTACACGCGAGCACGGCCACATCGATGGGCTTGGCCACATGCGCGCTCATGCCCGCCGCCAACGCTTCCCGTTCGTCCTCGGCGAAGGCGTTGGCCGTCATGGCGATAATGGGAATCTCCCGAGCATCGGGCCGATCGAGGGCGCGAATGGCGCGGGCGGCCTCATGGCCGTTCATCACTGGCATCTGCACGTCCATGAAGATCATGTCGTAGGCGCCCGGCTCGCTTTGGCTGAACTTGTCCACCGCCACCTGGCCGTTCTCGGCCACTTCGCACGTCGCGCCGTGAATGGTAAGGATCGCGCCGATGATCTCGGCGTTCAAGTCGTTGTCCTCAGCCACGAGGAAGTGCTTGCCGCCAAGGGCCTCATCCGCATCCGTCGCCGGGGCGGATGCGGGCTCCTCGCGCTCTTCCGACTCCGCCTCGGCTGGCGGGAAATCGAGATCGATGATGAAGACCGATCCTGCATCCAGCTTGCTGCGCACGGTGATGGCGCCGCCCATAAGATCGACGAGGTTCTTCGTGATGGCCATGCCGAGACCGGTGCCCTGGATCTTGTTCGTGAGCGTGGACTCTTCCCGCGAGAACGAGTCGAAGATGGTGGCCAGGTAGTCATCCGACATGCCGATGCCGTTATCGCGCACGAGGATGCGCACGTGCTGCAGAGTGCCGTGGCGCGCAAGCGACCCGTCGATGCGCAGGAGGATCTTTCCGCCGGTGCCGGTGTACTTCATGGCGTTCGAGAGCACGTTCATGAGAATCTGCCGCAGGCGGCCCTCGTCGCCTACGAGCCGGTCGTGGGAGATGCCCGTTACCTCCACCGTGAACGTCTGGCCCTTGGCATCGGTCTGAGGACGCATCATGGCCTCCACGGCGGCCACGGTCTCGGCAAGAGAGAACGGCTCGGCGGTGAGCTCCGTTTTACCCGACTCGATCTTCGACATATCGAGCACGTCGTTGATGAGCCCGAGCAGATGCCTTCCCGACAGGGCGATCTTGCGGTTGTACTCGCGCACCGCCTCCTCGTGGCCGGCCTCGCGGTCGATAAGCTCCGAGAACCCGAGGATGGCGTTCATGGGCGTGCGAATGTCGTGGCTCATGGAGGCGAGGAAGTTGCTCTTCGCGCGGTTGGCGTCCTCGGCGGCGGCCACCGAGTCCATGAGGCGCTGGCGGATATCGTGCTCGTCGGTCATGTCGGTAAGCGAGTAGATGACCTTCGCGTCACCGCCGAGGGTGACCGGGCAGCTCGTGATGCGCAGCCACATGTCGCGGCCGAAGACGGCGTTGAAGCACTGAAACTCCCAGGTGCGCCGTTCGGCGGGCGCGCCCGAGTGCACGATGGCCGCCACTTTCGCGTAGGCCTCGTTGGAGGAGAGGCGATCCACGGCGAAGAACTTCGACGCGGGCACTCCCAGGATGTCCTGCACATTCTCGAAGACGGCCTCAACCACCTGGTCCTCGCAGTCCACGATGAAGATGGCCGTGTCGATGTTCTCGCCGATGGCTTGGTAGATGCTCTGCACGTGGCGCTCGCCGCGCAACTCGCGGCGGTTGCGGTAGATGAGCAGCGCGCCGATGGCGGTCACGGCCAGAAGGGTGGCCCCCACGACAATGATGACCATGCGCGCGGTCACGCCGACGATGGCGGCGCCCTCGGCCTGGTCGTTGGGCGTGATGGAGTCGGCCTGCACCACCAAACCGTGGATGGTGGAGAAGTAGTACAGGCTCGTGGCGGCGATGACCACAGCGAGCACGACCACGACCGCCGCGACGGCCGCGAAGATATAGCGCGAGTCGAACCTCTGCCTCATAGCCGCCGGACTCCCGCCGGGCTATTCCACGGTAACGGACTTCGCCAGGTTGCGCGGCTGGTCCACATCGCAGCCGCGCAGCACCGCCACTTCGCGAGCGAGCAGCTGCAGGGGCACACTGGCCGTGATGGGACTGAAGGCGTCGCGCACCTTCGGAATGTAGATGACATGGTCGGCGTGCTTCAAGATCTCCTCGTCGCCCTCGGTGGCCACGGCGATGATGCAGGCCCCGCGGGCGCGGGACTCCTGCAAATTCGACACCACCTTGTCGTAAACCGGGCTGTTGGTGGCGATGGCGATGACCGGGAAGTTCTCGTCGATAAGCGCGATGGGGCCGTGCTTCATCTCACCGGCAGCATAGGCCTCGGCGTGCAGGTAGCTGATCTCCTTGAGCTTGAGCGCCCCCTCGTAGGAGGTGGCGGCGCCCATGCCGCGGCCGATGAAGAGCGCGCTTTGGGCGTCTACCATGGCCCGGGCGGCCTCTTCCACGGCCGGGCCGCAATCGGCGAGGATGCGCTCCACCTGCTCGGCGGTGTCGGCCAGCTCGCTGAACAGGAGCTTGATCTGGGCCGTCGTCAGCTTACCGGCGGACTGTCCCAGCAGCATGGCCAGAAGCGTGAGGGAAGCCACCTGGCCCAGGAAGCTCTTCGTGGAGGCCACGGCGATCTCCTTGTTGGCCTTGGTGTAGATGACGCCGTCGGACTCGCGGGCCACGGGGCTTCCCACCACGTTGGTGATGCCGAAGACCTTCGCACCGCGCACGCGGGCATCCCGGATGGCGGCCAGGGTGTCGGCCGTCTCGCCGGACTGGGACACGGCCACCACCAGCGTGGTCGGCGTGATAATGGGGTTGCGGTAGCGGAACTCGCTGGCCACCTCCACCTCGCAGGGGATGCGCGCCCAGGCCTCGATGAGGTTCTTGGCGATAAGGCCGGCATGATACGACGTGCCGCAGGCGATGACGTAGACGCGGTCGATGAGGTTCAGCTCCTCGGCGGTCATATCGAGCTCGTCGATGGAAAGAGCTCCGCCCGAAAGGCGCCCGGCCAGCGTGTCGCGGATGACGCGGGGCTGCTCGTGGATCTCCTTCAGCATGAAGTCGGGGTAGCCGCCCTTCTCGGCCACGTCGATGTCCCAATCCACGTGGGTCATCTCGGGGGCGATGGCGTTGCCCTCCAGGTCGAAGTACTCGATGCCGTCGGCCGTAAGGCGCGCCATCTGGTTGTCGGCGAGCACCACCACATCGCGGGTGGCGTCGATCATGGCGATGATGTCGCTAGCCACGTAGCTGCCCGTTTCGCCACGTCCCACCACGATGGGGGAATCCTTGCGGCAGACAACGATGGTGCCGGGCTCCGCATCGGCCATGACGGCCAGGCCGTAGGCGCCCACCAGGCGCCCGGTCGCCTCAGCCACGGCGGCGCGCAGATCGCCCTCGCCGGCCGCGCGCATGCGGTGGTAGGACTCCTCTACCAGATGCGCCACCACCTCGGTGTCGGTGTCGGAGGAGAACACGTGCCCGCGGCCGGTAAGCTCCTCGCGCAGCTCGGCGAAGTTCTCGATGATGCCGTTGTGCACCACGGCGATATCGCCGGCGCAGGAGGTGTGCGGGTGGGCGTTGGCCTCGCTCGGCTTGCCGTGGGTGGCCCAGCGGGTGTGCCCGATGCCGCAGGTGCCGGCGAAGTTGAAGTGCTCCAGGGTGTGGGCCAGCTCGCTCACCTTCCCCTTGCGGCACACCACCTGGATGGCGTCGCCCTCCTGAATGGCCACGCCGGCCGAGTCGTAGCCGCGGTACTCCATGCGGGAGAGGCCTTCCACCAAAATAGGCTCGGCGGCCGATGCTCCCGTGTACCCGACGATTCCGCACATAGTTCTGCTCCTTAGCAAAAAGGGGCGACCGCGCAGGCCGCCCTCGGTTCTCTCAAGCGATGGGGCTATTGTAGCGTCCGATGCGGCGAGCCGCCGCCCCTTTCACGAAACGCCCGCAGGTAATCGCCCGATGCCCGCAGCCGCTTCTGGCTTGAAAAGCACGACCTGGGAACCGAATTGGGCCCAACGGGGCGCATGGAGAAGTTGCCGAAGCGTCGCGTACGGAGTTATGCCTGGTGACGTCTTCAAGAAAGCACGGCTGAAACCTGTTCGAGTTCCCAAACCGTGCTTTTCAAGCCAAAACTAGGCAGAGGGCCCGGCGGGCAGGTCGTCGAGCATAGTGCGGGCCTCCTTGAACTGGCGGGTGAGCTCCTCCATGGGGTCGCGCCGGCGTTCCTGGGCGGCCACCGCGTCATCGGTGATGGCCATGGCGCAGGCCACTGCGTCGGTGTGCGTGTAGGACAGGGAGATGGGAATCTCGCGCACGCCGCGCTCGCGGGCCACCTCCCGGGCACGGCCCGTGAGCACCACGTAGGGCCGCCCCTTGGCCGTGCGGCGCACCTCCACGTCGAGCCAGCCGATACCCTCGGAAAAGCCCGTGCCGAGCGCCTTCAGCACCGCCTCCTTGGCAGCGAAGCGGGTAGCGTAGTGCACCTCGGGATGCGCATGGGCGTCGCAGTAGGCGCGCTCGGCGGCCGAGTACACCTTCTCGGCGAAGGAGGGCGAGCGCGCCAGGATCTTTTCCATGCGCCCGATCTCCACGATGTCCACGCCGAGGCCCACCGACTCGTCGGGCACGGTCATGGACAGGGCGCCATCAACAATGGCCTGGGATTTCTTGGAGCGAGCCATAGATTTACGCCCGCACTTCCGCGCCGGTGGCCTTCTGCACCTTGTCCACGAGCTTGCCGTGGGCCCGCTCCACCTCCTCGCTCGTGAGCGTGCGGTCGGCAGCGCGGTAGGTGAGGCTGTAGGCCATGGACTTCTTGCCGGTACCCACGCGCTCCGCGTCGCGGTACACGTCGAACAGCGCCACCGATTCCAGAAGCTTGCCGCCAGCCGAGGTCATCACCTGCACGAGCTTCTCGTGGGGCACGTCCTCCGCCACGACGAGGGCCTGGTCCACCGTCACGGCAGGGAAGGTGGGCACGTCCACGTAGTCGCGGGCGGGACGCGACGCGCGGGTGAGCGCCGCCATGTCCAGCTCGAAAGCCACCACGGGAGCCGCCGCGTCGAAGGCGTCGCATACAAGCGGGTGCACTTCGCCCACCCAGCCGATCACGGCGCCGTTGCTCATCATCTCGGCGGCGCGGCCCGGCTGCAGCTGGGGCGCCTCATCGGCGGAAAGGGCCCGGAAACGCACCTTGGGGCACGCCAGCTCGCGGGCGATGCTCTCCAGCACGCCCTTGCCGTCGAAGAAGTCGAAGGGCACCGACGGCGCGTTCCAAGCCGTATCGGCCATGGCTCCGGCGAGCACGCCGACGAGCTTCCGCTTCTCCTTGGCGCGCTTCTTGCCCTCATGGGCCGTGAACACCGTGCCGATCTCGTAGAGCTGGATGTTCTTCACGCCACGGGCCTGGTTGTAGGCCACCGAGCGCAGAAGCCCGGGCAGAATGGACTGGCGCATGACGGACATGTCGGCGTTGAGCGGGTTCAGAAGCTCCACGGCCAGCCCGAGGCCGTCGGCAGGCAGGCCCAAGCGCTCCACATCGCCCGGCTCGGCGAAGGAGTAGGTCATGGTCTCGTTCAGGCCCGCGGCGCGCAGCACGTCGTTCACGCGGCGCGCCACCTGCTGTTCCGGCGTGCGGGTACCGACGCGCTCGCGGCCGCCGGGCAACGTGGGAGCAATGCGGTCCATGCCCCACAGGCGCAGCACCTCCTCGTACAGGTCGATCTCGCGCTCCAGGTCGGGCCGGAAGGTGGGGGCGAGCACCGAGAGCACGTCCGCGTCGGCGGTAGCCTCCACGGCGCAGCCGAGGCGCGCGAGGATGTCCTCGATGAAGTCGGCGGGGATGTCGGCGCCCATCATGGCGTTGAAGCGCGGGATGCGGAAGGTGAGCGGGCGCGGGGCGGCCTCGCGGCCGTAGACGTCCACCACGCCGGGGCGCACGGTGCCGCCGGACACCTCGGCGAGCAGGGCCGCGGCGGCCTGGGACACGAGCTCGCACAGGTTCTCGTCCACGCCGCGCTCGTAGCGCATGGAGGCCTCGGAGATGAGCCCGAGGTTGCGGCTCGTGCGCGAGGTGCGCCCGTTGCAGAAGTCTGCCGACTCCAGAAGCACGGTGGTGGTGGCCTCGGTCACCTCGGTATCGAGGCCGCCCATCACGCCGGCGAGCGCCACAGCGCGTTGCGGCGTGGCGATGACGGTCATATCCTCGGAGAGGACGCGCTTCTCGCCGTCGAGAGTGACAAGCTCCTCTCCTTCCTCGGCGGCGCGTACCACCACCGCGACCTTGCCGTCGGCATCGGCCAGGGTGTCCAGGTCGAAGGCGTGCAGGGGCTGGCCGTACAGGTACAGGATATAGTTGGTCACGTCCACCACGTTGTTGATGGGACGGCCCCCGGCCGCGCTCACGCGTTCGGCGAGCCAGTCGGGCGAGGGGCCTACCTTCACGTTGTCGATGACGCGGGCGGTGTAGCGCGGGCAGCGGTCGGTCTCGGCCACCGTGACGCTCACCGCGTCGGCCACGTCGGGACCGGCGGTAACGGCGGGCAGCTTCGCCACATCGGCGGCGAGCGGATAGGTCACCGGCTGCTGGTACATGGCGCCCACCTCGCGGGCCATGCCCACCACCGACAGGCAATCGGGGCGGTTCGGGGTGATCTCCAGATCGAGCACGGTGTCGCCCGATCCGATCACCTCGGCGATGGGCGTGCCCACGGGCGTGCCCTCGGGCAGAATCCAGATGCCCGAGTGGTCCGACCCCAGCCCCAGCTCGCGCTGGGAGCAGCACATGCCGCAGCTGACCTGTCCGCGCAGCTTCGACTTCTTGATCTTGAAATCGCCGGGCAGCACCGCGCCCACCGTCGCCACGGGCACGAGGATGTCAGCGGCGATGTTCGGCGCGCCGCAGACGATCTGCACCGGCTCGCCCGCGCCCACATCCACCGTCACCACGTGCATGTGGTCGGAATCGGGATGGGGCTCGCAGGTGAGCACGCGCGCCACGACGACGCCTTCGAAGGCCTCGCCGGTCTGCTCGACGCCCTCCACCCCCGTGCCCGTCAGATCGAGCCGGTCGCAGAACGCCTTCAAATCGCCCGGCACCTGCGTATATTCCGAAAGCCACTTCAAAGATACCTTCATAATGATTTCCTTCTCTTGAGCCAAAGCTCCAAACTTGAATTCAAAAAAATCAATGCCCAGGGGGGGTTCGGGTGGTGCTCGCCAAGCGAGTTCCGCAGCGGCACCATCCTTCGCAGGCGACACTGGGTGTTCCGACCGAGCGAGTTCCGCAGCGAACAGAACAGGGCTCAATGTCCTGTTCTGCCGAGCGAGGACTACCGAGCGAATCGGAATGTCCAGTGTCGCCGCCCCGGCAGAGCCACAGCTAAAATTGGCGCAGGAAGCGCATGTCGCCTTCAAGCAGCATGCGCAGGTCGGGCACGTCGTACTTCAGGCAAGCGATGCGCTCCACCCCCATGCCGAAGGCGAAGCCGGAGTACTTCTCTGGATCGATGCCGCTCATGGACAGCACGTTCGGATCCACCATGCCGCAGCCCAGGATCTCGATCCAGCCGGTGCCCTTGCACATGCGGCAGCCCTCGCCGTGGCAGATGCCGCAGCTCACGTCGGCCTCGGCCGAGGGCTCCGTGAACGGGAAGTAGTGGGCGCGAAAACGCGTCTTGCGGTCAGGGCCGAAGATCTGCTTGCACATATAGTCGAGCGTGCCCTTCAAGTCCCCGAAGGTAATGCCCCTATCCACGACCAGCCCCTCGATCTGGTGGAACTGGGGCAGATGGGACGGGTCGGCCACATCGCGGCGGTACACTTTGCCCGGCGCGATCATGTAGATGGGCAGATCCCAGTCCTCCATCACGTGCACCTGCACGCCGGAGGTCTGGGTGCGCAGCAGCACGTCGGACTCGCCGCGCACCCGCGAGGCATCGCCCGAGAGGTCGCGCACGTAGAAGGTATCCTGCATGGAACGGCTCGGATGGTCGGCCGGGGCGTTCAGAGCCGTGAAGTTGTAGTAGTCGGTCTCGATCTCGGCGCCTTCCACCACCTTGTATCCGAGCCCCAAGAAGATGTCGGACACCTCGTCGATGATGCCGTTGATGAGATGGCGCGTGCCCATCTGCTGGGCACGGCCGGGCAGGGTGACATCCACAGCCGCCGCGTCGATGGAGGCGGCCAGCTCCGCCGCGGCGATGGACGCCTTGGCGGCCGCAAGGGCCTCCTCGATCTCACCGCGGGCCGCATTCACGGCCTTGCCCACGGCGGCGCGTTCCTCGGAAGGGACCGACCCCATGGAGCGCAAATACCCAGTCAGCGTACCGGACTTGCCCAGCACCGCCACGCGCACGGCCTCCAGCGCCGTCGAGTCGCAGGCCGCCTCGATCTCGGCCAGAGTGCGCTCGCGCAGGGCGGCCAGTTCCTCTGCAATTGCCATAGCTGCTTCGCCTTTCGCTCTTGCTTCCAACAGAAAAAGCCCTCTCTCGCCTCGGCCGGGCAACTTGCCCGGAAACCCAAGGACGAGAGAGGGCTCTCGCGGTACCACCTCGGTTGGCGACGCGCCGCCGCGCCCATAGCGCCGCCGGCAAGCCGCCCGCTCGTTATCGCCCGATTACGGAAGCGAACCGTCGCCCCCTACTGGCCGTCTCGCAGAAGTGCTGCGTCCGGGTTCAGAGGCGCTGCTCGGAAGGGAACGGGCTCGCATCGCCGGCCGGGCCCTTTCAGCCAGGGGGCCCTCTCTGAAGACCGCGAATACGCGAACCTTGTCTTCGTCATCGCATGTAGCAGTGAAGTATAGCGCACTTCGCCGAGCGGTGCGGGAGAATTTCCCGCCGCACGGCGCGCTCCTACAGGAAGCGGTATTTCACCGTTCGCAGACCCCATCCCTTGCAGCTGGAGAAGCCAAAGGCCTTCCATACACCGGGCTGGAGGTCGAGCACGCGGCTACCGCCGCCCATGGAGCCGCAGTCGTTTACCGTGGCATACACCGTTTTGCCGCCGTACTTGATCTCCACCGTGCGGCCGAAGTAGCTGCGATAGTTCTTCAGCGACTTGGGAACGGCCACGCCCATGGAGTTGTCATCGCACACCGCGCCGGTAGCTGTGGTGCCGGGATTGGGCGTGGAGGGGTCGGTCTTGCCGCCGTAGGCCGAGGCTGTGCCGGAAAGCCAGCCCTCGTTCGATGTGTCAGACGAACCGGCCGAGCCCTCATCGTCATCTGAGGAGCCGGCGTTGTCGTCCGAGGAATCCGCATCGCCCTCCGATTCTCCCGAATCGCCCGAAGACGAGTCGTCGCCCGAGGAGCCCTCGTCGCCCCCGTCGTCGGGATCGGGCTCGACCGGCGCATCGTCGCCCACCACCGGCTCGCGATCGCCCGTATTCGCGTCCGGACTCTCCTTGGCGGCCTTGCGCGCCGCTGCCGCCTCGGCCTCTTCCTGCTGCTTGCGCAACGCTTCGGCCTGAGCGGCCAACTCGGCCAGTCGGGCCGCATGATCGGCCTTCGCGCTCTCCAGACGGCTTGCGGCATCGTCCACAATGGCCTCGGCCTCGGCCCGCTTCTCCGCCTGGGCAGCCAGAGCCTGCTCCTGCTCGTTCTTCTGGGTGTTCAGCTCGTTGGATACTTCGTCGAAGGCACGCTTGCGCTCTTCCTGCTTGGCGATCTCGTCGGCTTGGAAGGCCATAATCTGCGTGGCATACTCCATGTTGCGGAGAAGATCGGCGAAGCTCTTGGAGTCGAGCACCATCATGAGCAAGCTGGCTGCGCTGCCGTTGCGGTACTCGCCCACCGCCACATCGCCCAAATTCTCCCGACCTTCGAGCATGGCCTGCTGAGCCTCGAGGGCCGATGCGCTTGTTTCGTCGATTTTTCCCTGAAGCTCGTCCACCTGCGCGGACAGGGCCTCGTACTCTTCGTTGATCTGGGCCATGCGGGCCTCGGCGTCGCTGAGCGTCGCCTGGGCCTGATCGACAGCGGCCTGGCCGTCATCGACGGGATCTGCCAAAGCCGCAGAAGGGGTGACCCCCACAAGGGAGAAGGCGAGCAGCAGAGCCGTCAAGACGGCGAGCGCACGCTGTCCCTGTCGTTGCAGCTGTACCAAGGTGTCCCTTTCCCTTTTCCAATAAGCCGCGCATTTTCCCCAGCAAGAACCCGCAGCGGGAAAACGCATCGCTTAATCTTCCTGAATTTGCCCGCTCGTGACAAGCGCTTTGCCGAAAAAGACACGAGTCCGCGCCCTTCCAACCACGAACCTTAGCAGAACTCTCATCGTATTGCAAATATTTGTTCGTATTATTATTGTATTTTTACTCGAGATCGGCTATACTGCTTCCCCTACGAAAGGAGCTGCGATGCACGCAATGGTAACCGCGCGGGTTCCCCAGGAGATTCGCGACCAAGTCAACGCCAAGCTAAAGGCCATCGGGTCCTCCCCTACCGAGCTGGTCAACGCCGCCTACGACTATGTGCTGCAAGCAGGACGGCTGCCCGACGTGAACAACGATGAGGCGCCGTTGTGCATCACGCTCACCGAGGCCCAGGAAAACGAGCTTCGGTTCCGCCTCAAGCACGTCACGCGCACCGTGCCGCCCTCGTTCTGGGAAACCGCCGCCCGCACTCGAGGGGAGGCCTAGCCCATGCGACTGCTCATTGCCACCGATATGCTGCTCGATCTTATCGCCGAGCGCCCCGAGTCCATTGAGGCATGGAACAAGCTCAACGCCCTCGAGTTGACCGGCTCGGCCGAACTGTGGGCCGCAGCCTCCTCCTATGACGCGCTGCGCGCCCAGCTCGCCGAGGTAATCGACGATGCGGACGTGCGCTCCGCCCTACGCTCCACTATGAGCTTCATCACCATCTGCTCGGTAGACGGCTCCGATGTTCGCTTCGCCCTCGACCATGCAGACCTACCCTACGAGGCCGCCATCGCCGAAGCCTGCGCCCGCAAGATCCAGGCTGACTACGTGGTCACCAACCAGGGTCCCCTTGCCGTCTCACGCGCCATCAAGCGGGTGACCCCGACCGAGCTCTTCGACGACATCGAGGCCGAGCGCGGCATTGTGTTCGACCTCGTCGATTTCTAAGGAGGCGCTCATGATCGACGAGATTCGCGTACGCGACCTCGCCCTCATCAAGGAGGCGGCGCTGGCGCCCTCCCCACGTCTCACCGTGATCTCGGGCGAGACCGGCGCGGGCAAGACGGCGCTCATCTCCGCCTGCAAGCTGATCATCGGCGCTCGGGCCGATTCGTCTCTCGTGCGCCAAGGGTCGGGGGCGGCCGAGGTGTCGGGGCGCCTGTTCGCCAGCCCCGCCGCAGCCGGGACGGGCGAAGGCCCCGACGGGGACGACGAGGTGGTCGTCTGCCGCAAGGTGGGCGCCGACGGCCGCTCGCGCGCCACGCTGAACGGCGCCATGGCAAGTGCGACCGAGCTGGCTCGCACGATCGGCCCTCTTATCGAGCTCTGCGGCCAGCACGAGTTCCAAACGCTTCTGAAGCCGGCGGGGCACGGCCGCATTCTAGACACATGGTCCTGCGAGGCCGGCGATGCCGCCGCAGCCTATCGCATGGCCTTCGAGCGCCATGCCGAGGCGGCAGCTGCCCTGGAAGCCGTCCGGGCTCGGGCCAGCGCCTCCCACACCCAGCTCGACGAGGCCCGCTTCACCCTGCAGCACATCGAGGGCGTGAACCCGGGCCCCGGCGAATACGAGGAGGTGCGCGAGTACCTGAGCCGCGCCGAGCACGCCGAGACGCTCGCCCGCAACTCCCACGGAGCTGCCGCGGCCCTCTCCGACGAGGGAGGAGCCCTCGACGCCCTCAACAGCGCCATTGCCCTGCTCGACGAGGCCGCCCGAGTCGACGAGGAACTCGCCCCCTATGCCGCATCCTTGCGAGAGACCTGCTTCGTCGTGGAGGATGTGGCCCGAGATATGGCCGGGTACTGCGACAACATCGATTTCGACAGCGCCTCGCTCGCCCATGCCCAAGAGCGCATGGGCGCCCTCCAGGGGCTGATGCGCTCGTTCGGCCCCTCGATGAACGAGGTTTTCGCCCGCTGGGAAGAGGCCTCCGCCCTCGTCTCGCTCGTCGACGACGCCGACGAGCAAATCCAGGCGGCCGAGGAAAAGCTTGCCGAAGCCGAGGAAGGCCTGCAAGCCGCCGCCCGCGCCTATGCCGATGCCCGCCGCAGCGCCGCCCCCGCGTTCGCCAAGGCCGTAAGCGCCGTCATGGCGCGCCTCGACATGGGCAGCGCCGAGCTCATCTGCACGGTAGAGGCGCTCGACCGCGATCAATGGAGCCACAGCGGCCCGGACGCCGTTACCTTCGAGTTCAGGCCCGGCAAATCCATGCAGCCGCGACCGCTCGCGCGCATCGCATCGGGCGGTGAGATCGGCCGTGTCATGCTCGCCGTCAAGGTGGTGCTCGGCGCCAAGGACGGCACCGAGACGCTCGTCTTCGACGAAGTGGATGCCGGCGTGGGCGGCAGCACGGCCAATGCTCTCGCAGGGGTTTTGGCCGAGGTGGCCGAGAGTCATCAGGTCATCGTCATCACACACCTGGCCCAGGTGGCCGTTATGGCCGACGCCCACTACACCGTCGAGAAAACGGGAGGAGACGCCCCCGAGACGCTTCTGCGCGAGGTGTCCGGCGAGGAGCGGGTACGCGAAGTGGCGCGGCTTCTTTCGGGCAGCGCCACCGAGACTTCGCTCGCCCATGCCCGCGAGATGCTCGCCGCCGCGCAGGATCGGAAGGACGCATCCGTATAAAAAAGCGGGCGGGGCGACTTTGAAGAGCCGCCCCGCCCGATCCTCGTTCACCACACGTCCGAGCCGCCATCTGCACAAGATGGGAACCGTACTGCCCATCCCGTCGCGGCTGCCCGCAGCCATCATGCGCCTTACTTGGCTGCAGCCTCCTCGGCGGCATCGGCGAGCGCCTTCACATCATCGTAGGCCAAAAGCTCATCGATCGTCACGAACTTGAAGCCCTTTTCCTTCAGATAGGGCAACGCTATCCTCAAGGCATCGATAGTCTGGGTGCGGGGGCCTCCTCCGTCGTGCATGAGAATGATATCGCCCGACTTCGCGCTCATGATGGCTTCGGCAATGGCCTCGGCGCCCGGGCGCTGCCAGTCCTCGGTATCGATGTTCCAGCCGATCTCCGCCGTCACGTAGGGCTGCAAGTTCCAGATGATGTCGTCGTGGTAGTTGCCGCCGGGCGAGCGGAACACCTTGGAGGCCTCCTTGCCCGTCGCATCCGTGATGGCCTGCTGGCCCTGCTGCACCTCCTCGATCTGTTTCTCGGGAGACTGACGGGTCATATCCACGCTGTTGCCGCCGCCGGTTTCCGCATGGTCCCAGCTGTGGGTGGCAATCTGATGCCCCGCGGCAGCCATCTTCTCCATCGTCTCAGGCTGGCCGGATATCTGCTTGCCAATCGTGAAGAACGTGGCCTTCACGTCATACTCCTTTAGCAGGGAGAGCAAGTCGCCCGTGGTGTCCCACGGGCCGTCGTCGAAGGTGAGCGCGACCACCTTGTCGTCGCCGGGGTTGGCGTTGTACTTGAAGTAGATGTTGTTGGTGGCCTTCTTGACCACCTCCTTGGCCGTCTTGCCCGACACCTTGCCCGTGCGCTTTTCTACCTGGCCCGTCTCGCCGGGGATGTACACGTGAATGGCGCCCTCGCCGAGCTCCTTGTTCTTAGGCTTCTTCTCCACCGTCTCCGCGTCGTATTCCTCCATAACATCGGAGCCGTTGCCGATCTGCACCGAATCGCCCTTGTGAACCTGCGTGTTCGGATCGTCGATGGGATTGCCGTTGATGGTGCCGTCGAAGGGATTACCGCCGCCCTCCTCGAGCACCTCGCCCTCCACGTCGATGAGATTGCCCGCCTTGGGACTCACAACGCCCTGGGCGACAAGGTCGGCCACCGTAGTACCGGTGTCCACCGTGCGCGTCATGCCGTTCACGGTCATGTTGAACGTCGTGGGATTCAGATACAGGTACACGCCCACGCCGATGGCACCCAGAATGACCACCGCAGCGACGATGCCGGCGATACCAGCCTTCTTGCGCCCCTTCTTCCTGTATCGCGAGCTGTCATAGGGCGACATCTGCCCGGACGTCGGACGAGCCGGCGCCACCCGCGGGTTGCCCGCCGTAGCAGCGAAGCCCGCATAACCCGACTCGCTTTGGTAACGGGAGCCGTACTGCGGATGATTGGCCGCGCCGGGATGCGGCTGATAGGTAGCGGCCGCGTACTCCTCGTAGGCCGCTCGGGCCGCAGCCTCCTGGGAGGCGGCGTCGCGACCCGCCGGATAGCCCACCTCCGCTGACGCGCGCCCCTGCATCGCCGAAGCTTCCGCCTCGGTGGAAACAGGTGCATGGGCCGAGGTGCTGCCAGGATGGCGACGCGTGGGGCGCTTGTGCTGGCGCAGGTTATTGCGAGGGTTATGGGTGCCGGCGGGAGGCATCGACTGGTCGGGCATTGTTCTTCCTTCACAGGTGACGCGCGCCGCTCGGGGGCGGCGAATGACATTGTTCGAACAGGCCGATTATAAGCGTTCTTTTCCCGTAAGACGGCCCGCATCCCCTTACATTTCCGTAAAGTTCGCAATCATCGCGATCTCCACAGAATATCGATGAGGGAGCGGCCCCTAGTTGGCGCGGCTGCTGCCGTAGGCGGCGTGCTTGCGGTTGCCGTAGGCGCTTCCCTTGCGGGCCGACTTCTTCAGGTCCTTCAGCACGTCGTCCTCGGACTTGTCCTCCACCGAGCTTTTCAGCTTCACCACCTGGTCGCGCAAGCGGGCCGCCTCCTCGAAGTCCATATCGCGGGAGGCCGCTGCCATATCGTCCTCCATGGAGGAGATGATGCGCAGCACCTCTTCGCGGGACAGCTCGGCCAACTCCTTGTTCACCTGCTCGGCCGTACTTCCCTCCACGTCCTCGGTGATGAAACCCATGATGTCGTTGATGGCCTTGCGGATAGTCTGGGGCTCAATGCCGTGCTCGCTGTTGTAGGCCATCTGGATCTCGCGGCGCCGGCGCGTCTCGTCGATGGCGCGGCGCATGGAGTCGGTGATGCGGTCGGCGTACATGATGACCTGGCCCGACACGTTGCGGGCCGCGCGCCCGATGGTCTGAATGAGCGAGCGGTGGTTGCGCAGGAAGCCCTCTTTATCGGCATCCAGGATGGCCACGAGCGATACCTCGGGAAGATCCAGGCCCTCGCGCAGCAGGTTGATGCCCACAAGCACGTCGAACTCGCCCCGGCGCAGATCGCGCAAAATCTCAGTGCGCTCCAGGGTGGCGATGTCCGAGTGCATGTAGCGGGACTTCACCCCCTGGTCGAGCAGGTGGTCGGTGAGGTCCTCGGCCATCTTCTTCGTGAGCGTGGTGATGAGCACGCGCTCGCCCCGGGCGGCCCGGTCCTTGGCCTCGTCGATGATGTCGTCGATCTGGCTCGCGCTCGTGCGCACGACGATCTCGGGATCCAGCAGGCCCGTGGGGCGGATGACCTGCTCCACCTGGGCCAGGCTCACCTTCTCCTCGTAGTCGCCCGGCGTGGCCGACACGTAGACGAACTGGGGTATGCGCTCCTCGAACTCATCGAAGCGCAAGGGGCGGTTGTCCAGGCAGCTGGGCAGGCGGAAGCCGTGTTCGGCCAGGGTGATCTTGCGGGAGCGGTCGCCCTCGTGCATGCCGCGGATCTGCGGCACTGTGACGTGGGACTCGTCGATGATGCAGAGGAAGTCCTTCGGGAAGTAGTCGATGAGCGTGTAGGGGGGCTCGCCCGGCGCCCGTCCGTCCAGATGGCGCGAGTAGTTCTCGATGCCCGAGCAGAAGCCCATGGTCTCCAGCATCTCCAAGTCGTAGTTCACGCGCATCTCCAGGCGCTGGGCCTCCAAGAGCTTGCCCTCCTCCTTGAACTGCATGAGGCGCTCGCGCAGCTCGTCTTGGATAGTGACCAGGGCCTTGTCCATCTTCGGCCGCGCCGTCACGTAATGGGACGCCGGCCAGATGGGCAGCGCCTCGTAGCTGCTTAGCACCTCGCCGGTGACCTGGTCGATCTCGTCGATGGACTCGATCTCATCGCCCCAGAACTCGATGCGGATGGGGTGGTCGGCGTAGGGCGGGAACACGTCGAGCGCATCGCCCCGCACACGGAAGGTGCCGCGCTTCTGCTCGTAGTCGTTGCGGTCGTACTGGATGTCGATGAGCTCGTGGATGACCTGGTCGCGATCCATCTCCTTCTCTTTGTCGACGAACACGGCCATGCCGGCGTAGTCCATGGGGCTGCCGATACCGTAGATGCACGACACCGACGCCACCACGATGACGTCGCGGCGCGACAGCAGGGCCGAGGTGGCCGCATGGCGCAGCTTCTCCACCTCCTCGTTGATGGAGGCGTCCTTCTCGATGAAGGTGTCCGAGGCGGGCACATAGGCCTCGGGCTGGTAGTAGTCGTAGTAGCTGACGAAGTACACCACGGCGTTGTCGGGGAAGAACTCCTTCAGCTCGGCGGCCAGCTGGGCCGCGAGCGTCTTGTTCGGCGCCATGACGAGCGTGGGCTTCTGCACCGCCTCGATGGTCTTGGCCATAGTGAAGGTCTTGCCGGAGCCGGTCACACCCAGAAGCGTCTGGTAGCGCAGCCCCTCTTCGATGCCCTTTGCAAGCGCTGAAATGGCCTCGGGCTGGTCCCCCGACGGCTCGAAGGGCGAAACCACCGCAAACGGCGTGCCCGCCAGGCGCACCTCGGGAAGCTTGCCGGCCATCTCGATGCCCTCGATATTGGAAAGATGAGTGGACACGGGCGTCTCCTTCTCAAAATGTCGTTAGAAGGAGCCCAGTTTAGCACGGCACGATATAATTGAACAGATGTTCGTTTCTATTACCTGCGTCTCTCCATTCATGAGTGCTATACTTCGCAATCGTCATCGGCGGAGCGTGAAGGAGAAGGCTGTGGCAAATCTGAAGAACGTGGTTCCCGGCATCGGGGTGTGCGCGGCCATCGCTGTGCCCTGCTGGTTTCTCGGCGAGGCGCTGCCGGTCGTCGGCGGTCCGGTGTTCGCCATCCTCGCGGGCATGGCCATCGCGCTTCTGTGGAAGCAGCCGAGCCGCGGCACGGTGCAGGACGGCATCGCCTTCACGGCGAAAAAGGTGCTCCAGTACGCCGTCATCCTGCTCGGCTTCGGGCTGAACCTGGCCCAGATCGCCGCCGTGGGCGCCGAGAGTTTGCCCATCATAGCCTCCACCATCGCCACGGCGCTCATCGTCGGCTACATCCTGTACAAGGTGCTGCGTATGGACTCGGCCATCGCCACGCTCATCGCCGTGGGGTCCTCCATCTGCGGCGGCAGTGCCATCGCGGCCACGGCCCCGGTCATCAAGGCGAAAGACGAGCAGGTGGCCCAGGCTATCTCGGTCATCTTCCTGTTCAACGTCATCGCGGCGCTCATCTTCCCTACCTTGGGAAGCGCGCTCGGCATGTCCAACGAGGGCTTCGGCCTGTTCGCCGGCACCGCCGTGAACGACACCTCGTCGGTCACGGCCGCCGCGGCCGCCTGGGACGGCATGCACCCCGGCGCCAACGCGCTTGACGACGCCACCATCGTGAAGCTCACGCGCACGCTCGCCATCATCCCCATCACGCTCGTGCTGGCCATCATGATGGCGCGTAAGGAGAACGCGGCGGCGGACAATGCGACTACGGGCGCGAAGCTCCTCGGCGGCTTCTCGCTGAAGCGCGCCCTCCCCGCCTTCATCCTGCTCTTTTTGGCAGCCTCGGTCATCACCACGGTTGCCGTGGCCGCCGGTGCCGACGTGGCAGCCTTCGCACCCCTGAAGACCCTGAGTCGGTTCTTCATCGTCATGGCCATGGCCGCCATCGGGCTGAACACCGACCTCGTGAAGCTGGTGAGAAGCGGTGCCAAGCCCATTCTCATGGGTCTCATCTGCTGGATCTGCATCGCCGCCGCCAGCCTCGCCATGCAGCACACGCTCGGACTGTGGTAGGAGCCTTCTACCCGTTCGCAAGAGTTCGATAGGCGTTCACGGCCGTTTCCCGGCTCAACTTGGCGACGTCGCCTTTCATAAAAGCGTAGAAGTTACCCTTGTTCAAACCCGTCAGGCGGCATGCCTGTGCCCGTGTCATCCCGCGCTCCGCCATAACGCGGTCGATGGCATCGCGCACTCCGGGAAGCATGCGGCGATCCCGCTCCAGCCTCGTTGCCTCCGACCGCCACGCATTCCACACCTTGCGGTAGCGGTTCTGGCCTGGCAGTTGCTCGAGCCATTTCTCGAGCATGCCGCCGGCTCGATCCAGATCGGCCAGCGCGGCTCGATAGGCAGCCTCGAACGACGTGCCATCCGCCTGACGCATCAGGTAGTCCGCACGGCCGCTCGCAAGGGCTAGAAGAAGCAGAGCCTCGGCACCCCGAGGGGAGTCCCCGGCAACGGCTTCGAAGAGCTTCTTGATGCTGGATGTCTCGCAACCTGTGAGTTCCTGCGTATAAGCCTGCAGAAATCCCTTAAACGACCGGCTCATGACAACCACTTTCCAAAAGTATTATTTCCTAGAAATAATACTTTCCTTTCAAAAAGAAAAGCAAGGGCCGGGGATGGCCCTTGCCGAATTGCCGTCATATGAACGCGCCTAGACGGTCTTCTTATACTCGTTCCACCAGGCCAGCACCTCGTTGCGGAGCTCTTCGGGGGTGCCGTCGTTGTCGAAGACCACGTCGGCCGCCTCGATGCGGTCGGCATCGGTAATCTGACGAGCGATGCGGGCGCGCACGTCCTCCTCGGTAAAGCCCGAGGCCACGGCACGCTCGATGCGCACCTCCAGCGGCGCGAGCACGGCGATGACCACGTCGGCCCCGTAGGCCAGTGACTGCTGGCGGTTGCGGAACACCGAGTACTCCACCACCACGGCCGGCTTCCCCTCGCGCTCGAACTCGTCGATGAGGTCGGTGTAGCGCTCCTCGATGCGCGGCATGGTGATGCAGTTCAGCTTGCGCGTGGCCGCCGGGCTCGCGAAGGCCACCGCGGCCAGCTCCGCGCGCACCACTTCCCCGTTCTCGTCGAAGATGCCGTCGCCGAAGGCGCCGCGCAAATCGTCCTTCACCGTATCCCACGTGAGCACCTCGTGCCCCACCTGGTCGAGATCGATCCAGGCCAGGCCCTCGTCGGTCAGCGCCTTGCGCGCCGTGGACTTCCCGGCTCCCATGCCGCCGATCAGAAACAGCTTCTTCATGCAGTACCTCCCCTTCGGGCGTTCGTTTTCGCTGGCATCATGATACACGAAAACAAACGGGCTGCCCCGAAGGACAGCCCGTCAAATTCGCGCTTGTGCGTCAAAGGCTACTCGGCGTCGGTGGTCTCCACCTCGACGACCTCGGCCTCGGCAGGAGCCTCGTCGGCCTTCTTGCGGCGGGCCGGCTTCTCCTCGGCCTGCACCGACTCGTCCACGTCGATCTCGAAGCCGAGTTCCTCGGCGGCGGCCTTCATGGACAGGGAGATGCGGCGGCGATCCGGGTTGATCTCCATGACCTTCACCTTCACATCGTCGCCCGCATGCACGACCTGCGCCGGGGTGTCGATGTGGCGGCCGGCCATCTCGGAGATGTGCACCAGGCCCTCGATGGAGTCGCCCAGCTCGACGAAGGCGCCGAAGGGCACGATCTTGGTGACCTTGCCGTCGACGATGGTGCCCACGGGGTAGTTCTCCACGAGCTTGATCCACGGATCGGGCGTGGTCTGCTTGAGGCCGAGCGAGATGCGCTCACGCTGCAGATCGACGTCGAGCACCTCGACCTCCACCTCGTCGCCCACCTTGACGACCTCGGAGGGATGGTTGACGTGGTTCCAGGACAGCTCGGAGATGTGCACCAGGCCGTCGATGCCGCCCAGGTCCACGAAGGCGCCGAAGTCCACGATGGAGGACACGTTGCCCTTGAGGCGCATGCCCTTGGAGAGCTTGGAGAGGATCTCGGCGCGCTCGTTCTTGCGGCCCTCCTCCAAGAGAACGCGGCGGGACAGCACGACGTTGTTGCGGTTGCGGTCCATCTCGATGACGCGGGCCTCGATCTCGGTGCCCAGGTACATGTCCAGGTCCTTCACGCGGCGCAGGTCCACGAGAGAGGCCGGAAGGAAGCCGCGCAGGCCGATGTCCAGGATGAGACCGCCCTTGACCACTTCGATGACCTCGCCGGTGACCACTTCGCCGGCCTTGAACTTCTCCTCGACGGAAATCCAGGCACGCTCGTACTCGGCGCGCTTCTTGGAGAGGATGAGACGGCCGTCCTTGTCCTCCTTCTGGAGAACGAGAGCCTCGATCTTGTCGCCCAGGCTCACGATGTCGGACGGATCGGCGTCCTTGCGGATGGACAGCTCGCGGGAGGGGATGACGCCCTCGCTCTTGAAGCCGATGTCCACCAGCACCTCGTCATGCTCGAGCTTGACGACCGTGCCGTCGACCAGATCGCCCTCGTCGAACTCGGTCAGCGTGCCGTCGATCATCTCGTTCATCTGCTCGTCGGAGATGTCGGAGAAGTCGATCACAGACGTGTTCTTGATTTCGGTCAAAACGGACCCCTTTCAAAAACTAAATCGGGGACCCTTCGTCATGATGGTTGATACTTACCCATGTTCGCTTGCAGAAGCAAGGGATCGCGGTGCAACAAACATGTCTCGGGGGCCAACAGATACTTTCACTTGCCCGTTTGGGCAAGCTCGCCCAGTATAGCACCGATGGACCGACCCGTTTTGTGGATTTTGCCGCAAGGACGCTATTTTTCCATCCTCAACCAAACGTCCACAGAAGCGCCCCGGCGCGGGGAGGGGCGCGCCGGGGCGATGGGAATCTGGGACATCGTGAGACGAGCTAGAAGAACGAGTTGTGCTCCCCGCCGATGACCTGGTTCATCTTGGTGAAGATGGAGTCGGGCTTGTTGGGCGTCCATGCAGGCGGACGCATGGGAATGCGATGGACACGGCCGTGCTCGAAGTCGTCGAGGGACACGGCGTCGCTCACGGAAAGCGCCCCGGTCATGCAGATGTCCTCGCACAGGCGGCACTGCACGCAGCGGTAGGGCCGGTGGTCCACGCCGATGGCGCCGTCCTCGTCCTGGAAGCGCGTGATGGCGCCGGTGGGGCAGAACGTGGCGCACATGCGGCAGGAGGTGCACGCGTCCGTATCGATGGACACCTGGCCCCACAGACGGCACGTCACCTCGTCCCGCACCGGCTCGCCCACCCGGCGCAGGCTGTTCATCACCCGGTTGCGGCGCACGGGCACAAACTGGGGCAGCGTGCCGTCTTCGGACACCTTCACGTAGCGGGCCTCGGGCTCCTCCTCCTTCTCGGCGCCGAGGGCGAGCGCATCGGCGGCGGCCTCCTTGGCCGCCGCGGCGGTCATCTCGCGCAAGGTGGCGATGGTGGCGCGCTTGGCGGGGTCGAAGTCCAAAGCGCCCGCCGCAGCGCCGCCCTCGTAGCAGCGCGGCGGCAGCGGCGAGACGAAGGAGCGCTCAAACTCGCAGCCGTGGGCATCGAGGAGCGCGCCCGCCGAGTCCGCCGCCTCGCGGGCCAGCTTGCCGCCGCGATGGTACTTGCACGTCTCGCAGGAATCGCCGGCGAGCGTCACCGCGCTCACCCCGCGCGCGGCGCACTCGGCATAGAACGACTCGTCGAGCCGGCCCAGGCACACCACCTGCAAAATGCGCGAGGCGTCGAAGTCCACCGGCGCGCGACGCAGCAGCCCCGAGGCCGCCTCGGCTGCCTCCTCGGCTCGCCGGCGCGCCCGCGAGAGGGCCCGAGCGCAGGCCACAACGATCTCGTCGCCGGCGGCCACGCGCTCGGCGAGCGCCGCCGACAGCTCGGCATCGGCCGGGTGAACCGCCTCCAAGGCGCAGGTGGGGCAGGCCGTGGCGCAGGTGCCGCAGCCGATGCACTCCTCCCCGTCGATTATCACGTCCTCGCCGTCGTAGCTGATGGCGCCGGCGGCGCACACCTCGGCGCAGCGCAGGCACTTCGCCCCCTTGTGGCGCACCTGCACGCAGCGCTCGGGCACCACGCGCAAAGCCTCGCTGTCCAGCGACGAGATGACGCTGATGAAGTTCTCCAATGCGGCCATGAGGCCCCTCCTTCAAAGCGCCCCGCCCGTTAGGAGGATCGCGGGGCGCGCTCGATTGCAATACGGCGGAAACTTACGCTCGGGTCTCCGGCAGCTCGTCGAAGTCGGGCGCCGCGCTCGGGGCGGCCGCCTTTCTCGGCAAGAGCGGGAAGCTGATGGCGCCGGTGGGGCACACGTCCGCGCAGTCGCGGCACTTGGTGCAGTCGGCAAGCGTGGTGGCGCCGGCGGCCACGTCGTGCAGGTTGATGCCCTCGGCGCAGGCGCCCACGCACAGATCGCACGCGGCGCCCTTGGTGGTCTTCAGGCACTTTTCTGGATCCACCGCCGGCACGAAGGTGCGGTTGCCCGCGGCCACGAGCGACTGGAGCGCGCCGAGCGGGCAGAGGTTCTGACACCAGCGGGGCAGAAACACCAGCTCGGCCACGAGCACCGCGATGATGGCCACGATGGCCCAGGTGGCCTCGCCGAAGGCGAACAGGCGCATGACGAGGAGCACGCCGGCGAAGGTGAGCCCCACCGGGCACACGAGGCAGAACACCGGGAACCCGAAGATGAGCGTGGATACGAGCGCCCCGCCGAGCACAGCATGGCGGGAGTCCAGCTTCACGCCCTTTGACTTCCCGCAGCCCGCGGCGCAGCTCGCGCACCCCGCGCCGCAGGAGACAAGCGAGGCGCGCTCGGCCTCGGTGAGGGGCGTCGCGGCATCTGCCGAGCCCTCCCCCACCGCGAGGGCCTTCTCGACCGCCTTGGCCGCGGCACGATCGCTGCGATGGGGCAGCACCTTCTGCAGCAGCGTCGTGGGGCACACCCACGAGCAGAAGAAGCGCCCGAGCACGAGCAGGGCCACGGCGGCCAGCGCCAGGCTCACCACCGCCTGGGGAATGATGGTGTGCTGGGCGATCATGGAGGCTAAGGCCCCCAGCGGGCACAGCAGCACCAAATCCCCCCAGCCGCCGGCGCACAGGTTGCCCACACCCACGACGGTGAAGTAGCCCACGGCCACCACGACGAGCACCGCCAGGGCCACGAGCATGCGCAGGCGCGCGGTCTTCAGGGGACGGCCGACGGCCTTCTCGGTCTTAGCCATGATGCACCTCGCTTTCGGGGACGACCACGATGGCGCGGTCGGTAGCGCCTGTGGCCAGCGACCCGGAGGACAGCGAGATGCAGGCATGCTCGCAGGCCCCGCAGCCGTTGCAGGCGTCTTCGACCACATAGGGAGTGCCGTCGTCGTGAAGGCCCATGGCCTCGTAGGGGCACGCGTCCACGCACTCGTGGCAGCCCATGGCCTGGAAGGCCAGACACCAGTCGCGGTTGATGAGCGCGATGCCGAGCCGAACGTTCTCGCTCGCCGCTCCGGCGGGCAGCCGGAAGGCGTTGGTGGGGCACGCGGCGGCGCACAGAGGGCCGCCGTCCTCGTTCTCGCAGAAGTCGCACCAGCCGCTGCGGAAATCCATCTGGGGCGTGCGCAGGTTCAGAAGGCCCGACTCCAGCCGCGCCGGCTTCACGGCATGCTGGGGACACACCTCGCGGCAGCGCTCGCAGTGGATGCACGAGGCGATGAAGGCGTCCTCGTCCTGGGCTCCCGGCGGCCGCACGATGGGATCGGCCCCGGCCACCTTCACCGCGCCGAGGCCGACCATGGCCGCCGCGCCCACCGCGCCGATGGCGAAGGTGCGCCGGCTCATGCCGCCCGCCGGGACGTCCCAGCGCGCCTCGGGGCTCATAGCTGCACCTCGATGGGCGCGGACGCGGCCTCTCTGCCGCCATCCTCGTCTTCCAGCACGTCGTCTAGAAAGTCGCGGTCGGTCTCCAGAAAGCCTGCCGTCAGGTCGGCCAGGCCCCGGTAGAAATCGGTCTTGGAGAACTTACGCATGTCAGAGGCCATCATGGGGAACCAGCCGCCCAGATGGTCCTCGAGGAACGCCTTCTGGCACGCCAGGCGCTCGGCGGCCGCATCCTCGTCGCCGGCGCGCAGGGCATCGAGTGCCCGCTGGCCGAGAACCTGCATGAACTCGAGCTCCAGGGCGATGTGGTCCTCGCCGTCCTTCCACGAGGGCTGCTTGTCGATGCCGGCAGCGCGATAGGCCACGAGCACCTCGTCGCGGGCACCCTGCATGAGCAGGCGCTTGGGGCTCGTGTACACGCTCTCGAAGGGATAGGCCGCCGAGTAGCCGTTGTTGCCGCCGCCGATGAAGGTGCGGGTGTAGTCCACCGCCAGCTCGGTCAGAGGTGACGGGTGCGGCGTGGCCAGGTAGCGGCGGATGGCGCCGTAGCCCGCATCGGCCTTCTCGCTGCCGGTGGATGCGGGGAACCGCATGCCCAGAAGCTCGTCGTAGCACTCCTGGTCCACCTCCACACGGAACAGGCGCGCCAGCAGGCGGTAGGTGGCCACGCGCGAGGCGAGCACGTCTTCCAAGGTAGGTTCTGTCATGATTGCCTCCTCTAGTCTTCCTCGGTCGGATTGATCTGGACGAGAATGTCGCGGCCCACCTCGGTCGTCTTCCAAGCGCCGTCGAAGGCGATAGCATCGATGCCCTCGAGCCCCTTCACGAAGAAGCCCGAGTAGCGCCGCGGCTCCTTGCAGAGCGGGTGGTGATCCACCAAAGCGTCGATGGCCTTCTTGGTGGCGCCGCCCTCGGCCCCGCATGCCTGAAGCACGAGCCGGTAGACCGGGTGGTAGCGCTCGCCTTCCTCCAAAAAGCGCAGGCGGTCGCCCTCCGGATCCTGGGCGTCCACCACGGCGAGCCCCTCGTCGGTGGCGAGGTAGGAGAACGCTGGCGGCGCCCCCACGGCCTCGGTCTCGGCCATAGGCTCCTCGGCGGCAGCGTCGGCAGCCTCGGCCGCGCCGTCCCCGCCGTCGGTCTCTTCCGCCTCGTCGGCCACGATGGCCAGGGCCCCGGCGTTCACCAGGTTGGCGCACACCACCTCGGGCGCGTAGGTGCACACTCCCGTGCCCACGAAGCGCACGATCTCGTCATGCACCTCCGCAGACTCCCGGCCCTCGCGGCAGAAGTCGATCACGTGAAGAAGCAGCTTCTCGTTGCCCGGCATGCCCGCGAACGTGGCGGCGATGCGCTCTTCGACCGGCACCTCCACCTCGACCCTCGGCGCATCGTAGTCCTCGGGCTTCTCGATAGGGGGCACGTACTCCACGTACTCCTCGTCGAACCCCATCTCGGCCGTAGGATCGAACGGATCCTGCAAGGCCATCTCCTTCTCGGTCATCCTCTCTCCTTCTCTTAGGCGGCGTCAGTGCGACGGTCCGCGTTTTCCAGCTTGTCCTTTATGAGCACCGAGGGGGCACAGCGGGCGCGATGCCTCCCCCGGTCCACGAAGATGCGCTTGATGTCGACCCCCGCCTCCGATGCGTCCAAGAACCCCATGGACGTGAAGCAGGTGAGCACCGAGAACTTCTCGCCCAAGCGCTCGACCGTCGCCAGGCGCCCCGCCGCCTCGGCGACGAGCTTGTCGCGCACATCGAGGGGCGTGGAGGGGTCGGCGGCCTCGGCGGGCGAGGCCAAGCCGTCGACGATGCCGGTGGCCACCACTCCGTCGGCCACCAAATAGGCCGCCTGGTCGGCAAGCGCCACCACGACGCGGGCGTCGGGCGCGTCGGGCGCGATCATGGCCGCGCGCAGACGGCCGAGCAGCGCCCCAGCATCGTCGCCGGATGCCGGCGCGAGCACCTCGCGCATGCCGGCAGCCCCCGCGCCGAGCGCCTCGACCAGAGCGCTGCCCTCAAGGCCCTCGAGGGCAGCGCAGGCAGATGCGCCCTCGGCCAGGCGCTCGGCGGCCCGGGACAGCAGGCGAATGCGAACGGCATCACCGTCGCGGGGCACATCTCCCGCAGCAAGATCGTCGAGCACGGCGTCCACGTCCCGACCCTGCCGGGCCGCCGTCTGCCGCACCGCCTCCCACAGATCGCTGCCGCCGAGCCAGTCTCCGATGCCGAGCCAGGTCCGACGCGCAAGCGTGCCGCGCGGCTCGGCGGCCAGGGCCAGCAGCGCGTAGGCCCGCACCGCATCGTCCTTCTCGGCGCGCCGCGGATCCGCCTTGGCGAGGGCGGGGCCCGTATACAATGCCGCGTCGAGCCCGGCCGCGGCCAGGGCGGCATGCAGCGAGGCGGCCCAGCGACGATTCGGCGCCGTAACCGTCAGCGGGACATCGGCATACTCCTCGCGCGACAGCAGATGGGCCACCGTCGCCTTTTCCTGGAGATCGTCGGTGCATGAGACGATTCGTGTAAGACGCGAGGGGCTCGGGGCCACGGAAAAGCTGCGCGTGTGCGAGGCCCACAGCTCAAGCCCCGCAGGATGCGGAAAGCTGATCTCGGGAACGCCCGCGTCCTCGGCATTGCCGAAGGCCACGAGCCGGTCGGCCAGGCGCCCGACCATGATCTGCGAGGCGTTGTCGAAGGCCGACAGCCCCACCGCTACCAACTCGTCGACCGCCATCTCCGCGGCAAGCTCGGTGTCTTCCAGCGCTGCGCAGGCGGCCGCGGCCAGAAACGACGGGAGCAGCGCGTTGCGCTCACGCAGGCGCTCGCCCAAAGCAGAGAGCACCGAGCGCTCCTCGTCGGAGATGAGCCATGCCGGGTCCTCGTAGGCAAACTCCGTCACGCCTCGGCACAGGAAGCGCACGATCTCCTCGATACGGCGGGGCTTGCCGCCGAGCACCTTCATGTCCTCCATCAAAAGCCGCTGCTGCACAGCGTCCAACACCGTCGGGGGGCGCATGCCGGCGCGCTCGGCCGCCCGATCGAGCACCTGCAAGGACAGATCGGCGATGGTTACCACCGCGACGCCCGAGCCGGCCGCACCCAGCTGCCGGCGCATGGCGCGGCACGCGTTGCCGTTGGGCACGGCCACGATGACGGCCAGCCCGGTCTCGGCGCGCTCAAGGGCCACAGTGGCGGCCAGACGCACCGCCTGCCCTTCCTCGCAGCGCAGCGTGCAGCAGTCGTCGGCCCAGCGCCGTAGCAGGCCCAGCGCCTCGTCCTCGGTCACCATTTCGGCAAGGGCCACAGGCTCCCCCTTCCTCTCACATATTCGGCGAACCGCCCGGGCTCGCCCTTCTCTCAAGGCGCACTATATAAAGAGAGGGATTTTCATGCTGAGAGGAAGAGCAGACATCTTGTCTTTTTAAAAGTCAAGATTTACAATTTCAGACGAAAGTCAATCGAGGAGGGGTCGGATGGAAGAGCATTTCGAGTGCATCGTCGAGGAGTATCTGGCCAGCGCGCCCCGCGGGCACCGAGGCCATCGCGACCCATTCGGAGCGCCGGGCGGCATCGAGGAGGCCGAAGGCGACGCTGCCCTCACGCTCATCTGCGGCCCGCACGGCTCCGGCAAGACCCGCTACCTCGCACAACGTGCCGAGGACCTCATCGCGCGGGGGCTGCCGCCAAAGCGCACCCTGTACCTCGACCTAGCCGACGGGCGCTTGCCGCACCATCTCGATCGCAGTGCCCTGGCCGATGCCCTTGAGGCCTACTTCGCCCGCGTGCCCGCCTCCCGTCGCGAGCCGTTCTGCCTGTTTCTCGACCGTATCCAGTCGGTTGCGGGTTGGGAGGGCTTCGCGCGAGCCCTCGTAGACGCCTACCCGGCGCGCATCTGGGCAGCCGACGCCTGGGGCCCCTGGCTTTCGCAGCCGCTTCCTCCCGAGCTGCCCGCGAACACGAAGGTGCGTGGCCTACGAGGCCCGAGCGCCGCCTCGGTGCTGCGCCGGCTTGCGGCCCGCGCCGCCGAGCAGAAAGAGGAAGACCCCCTGCGCCAGGCGCTCGCGCAGTTCTACCGCCTCGGCCGCACCGCCGATGCGCACGGGCCCGCCCCGGCCGGCGCCCGGGCGCGCAGAGACGTCGCCGAGGGATGCGCCGAGGATGTGATGCGGCTTCTGCCCTCCACTCCTTTGCCCCTCGTCCAGCGCACGGCGGCGCTGCTGCTCGGCGCGGCGGGCGGCGCGCCGTCCCTCGCTGGAGTGCAGCGCACCTTGGCCCGGGAGGGGCTCTCCACCACGCGGACCACCGTAGCTGCCATCGCGGAGGCGCTGGAGCGCGCCCAGCTTATCTGCCGCCTGTCGACTGCGGACGTTCCTGCCGACGGCAACCCGCGCGCCCCGCACCTCATCTTCGCTACCGACCACGGCATCGCCCAGGCCTTCTCCCCCCTGCCGCTTGCCGGCGAGCGCCTGCTGGCCGGCGTGGTCTTCTCGCAGCTCTACGAGGAAGGCGCCGAGCGGACGCTTACCGCCCGCCGTCTGCCGGCGAGCCGCAGCCTGCTGCTCACCTGGGAGACCCCAGGCTCCTCTCCCGCCGCCCTTATCCTGCACGCGGCCGGATCAGGCCGCCGCCCGCCCGCCCGCCTGCTCGCCGATGCCGAAGCGCTTCTCGCCGAGACCGGCACCCGGCGCCTGGAAGTGGTCACCGACGGGGCCGGCTGGACCTACGCCGTCGCTGGAGGCGCGGTGGAGGCGGCGCCTTTGGGGGAATGGGTGCTCGATCGGGCCGGCATGCTCTCCTAAGCCGCTACCAGGGCAGCTCCTTGGCCTCGATGCGGTCGAGCAGACCCTGGCGGTCGCGCACGCCGGCCTTCTTGTACACCGAAGCCAGAAGATCGCCCACCATGATGCGCGACAGGCCCAGATCCCCCGCGATGCGGTCGATGGAGCGGCCGCGGGCGAAGCCCTGCATAGCCGCTTCCTCGCTCTCGTTGAGGTCCACCTCCCGCGCCAGCGCGTCGCAGCGGCTGCGGAAGCGACCGCGGCTCCCGTCGCGCGGTCCGTCCCCCTCGATGCCCATATGGGCGGCCTCGCGGCGCAGCACGTCGAGAACCGGGCGCAGGCGTTCCTCATCGTCGGCGCGGCAGTAAGCGCACACCACGAACACGGCGTCGTCGTCCTTGACCGGCAAGCAACAGCGATGCTCGTTCGTGAAGGTGTCCACGGGCATCATGCCGCGCTGGAGCAGCAGCACCGCATCTCCCAACGGATAGGTCATCAGGTCGATCATGTTGTCGATGGGCAGCGGTACGCCCCGCGGATCGAATCCGTGACCCGCGCAGATCCGCCGGATGTTCGTCCACCCGTAATCTGCATAGCTGCCCGACAGCCGCGCCAACGATGCCGTGCGCAAGTCGTCGATGGAAAGCTCCTTGCACGAGGCCAGCTCGTTGGTCGATTCCACAAAGGCCAGAAGCTTCTCGCGGTACAGCTCCACGCAGACGAGCCCCTCGATCTCAGCCCCGTCGAAGTTCTTGTGGCAGATGGCCACATCGGCCTCGCTTCCCAACACAAGCGAGGTGGCCGAGGGAACCGAGGCGGGCAGCAACGAGAGCGAGGCCTGCTCGTCGGTGCGCAGCGTTCGCGCCACGCGGGACAGCAGTCCCATCACGTCTCCGTTCTGCAGAAGGCCCGCGACGCGCACGGTCATGCTGCGGCGCAGCTGGGCGATCTCGGTGCGCGTGCCATCCATCATATCCACGATGGCCGCAGCCCGTCGGTAGAGCACCGAACCCGCCTCGGTCAGCTCGATGCCGCGGCGCGCACGGCGGAACATCGGCTCGCCGAACTCGCGCTCGAGGGCGGCCACGTGCTTCGAGAGCGTGGACTGGGTGGTGTGCAGGCGCTTGGCCGCATGGGTGAAGTTCATCTCGTCGGCAATGACGAGATATTCCCTCAAAAGCTCAATTTCCATAGGTGTCATTCCTCATTGGAATGCCAGACTGCCTACTTTCCAGATTGGAAAACGGCCTGTTCAGGTATTCCCATCTTTCCCTTTTGTTTTCATCCATGCGGAATTATAAAGAACTCATCGTTGCGAGACAACGAGAAAAGAGAGTGCAGGAATAAGATCAGAGAAGAAGGAGGAGAGGATGAGCAAGCTATCGATGAGTCGCCGCAGCTTCGTGAAGACCGCGGCCGTCACCAGTGCGGCCGTGACGCTGTCCGGGTCTGCGACCACCGTGGCTCTCGCCGAAGACCCCCAGGCGGGCGCGGGCGCTGGAGAGATCAAGCGCATCCGCACCGGCTGCCGCGGCTGCGGCAAGATGGAGTGCGGCGTTATCGCCGTGGTCCAGGATGGCAAGGTCATTCGCATCGAGGGCGACCCCGAGGCGTTCCAGTCCATGGGCAACTGCTGCACGAAGTCGCAGTCGTCGCTCCAGGCGGCCTACCATCCCGACCGTCTGCGCTATCCTTTGAAGCGCACCAACCCCAAGGACAACGACGATCCCGGCTGGCAGCGCATCAGCTGGGACGAGGCCATCTCCACCGTGGTGAGCAAGCTCGACGAGCTGCAGGCCAAGTACGGTGGCGAGTCGCTGTTCGGCATGGCCGGCACCTCGCGCGTGTGGTGCATGTTCGGCTCGGCCAACGGCATGTGGCTGTGGGACTCCCCCAACATCGTGCAGGCCTGGCAGATCTGCAAGGGCCCGCGTCACTTCGCCACGCTGATGGTGTCGAACTTCGCCCAGAGCTGGATGGCCACCGTGGATCATCCCGACGTGTACGTGCAGTGGGGCGGCGCCGCTGAGATGTCGAACTACGACGACTCGTGCCGCACCACCGTGGACGTGGCCACCGACGCCGACAGCTACATCATCGTCGACCCGCGCGTCACCAACATGGGCAAGGAGGCCGACATCCACCTGCCCCTGCGCCCCGGCACCGACGGCGCGCTGGCCCTCGGCTGGTCGAAGGTCATCGTGGACGAAAAGCTCTACGACGAGCTGTTCCTGAAGAAGTGGACCAACTTCCCGTTCCTCGTATGCGAGGACATGGAGGCCACCGGCTGGACCGAGCCGACGCCGGTCATGGGCTCGCCCTTCGAGCTGAAGACCAACCTCGTGAAGGAGTCCGACATCAAGGAAGGCGGCAGCCCCAAGCGCTTCATGATCCCCGACGGGGTGCGCATCGCCGCCGGCAAGAAGGGCAACGACGCCCTCACCTACTTCGACACCGAGACCGGCATGTGGGAGGGCCAGACCTGGATCAAGCCCACCAAGGGACGCGAAGCGCAGCAGAAGAACCTCATTCCCGGCCAGTCCCAGGGCTTCGTCATCGACCCGACGGGCTTCACCGCCGAAGACGGCTTTGCCGCCGAGATCGACCCGCAGCTGGAAGGCTCCTACGACATCACGCTGAAGGACGGCCGCACCGTGACCGTGCGCACCGTGTGGGAGCACTACACCGAGCGCCTGAACGAATTCACCCCCGAGGCCGTCTCCGAGATCACCGGCGTGCCCGCCGAGAGCATCCGCGAGGCCGCCATCACCTGGGCGACGCCCGTGGATCCCTCCAAGGGCTATCCGAACGGCGGCATCCAGTACATGCTGCCCACCGAGCACGCCAACACCGCCATCCAGAACGTGCGCGCCCTCGACACGCTGACGGCCCTCGTCGGCGCCATCGACACCCCGGGCGGCCAGCGCGCCTCCACCCGCGCCCCCATCGAGGGCGGCCAGATGGGCTTCGCCAACAACGGATCCGGCGTGCCCCCTCTGTCCCCGGGCCAGCTGGAGAAGATCCTCGGCCGCGAGCAGTTCCCGCTTCTGTACTGGTGGGGCATGTGGGCCGACGGCGCCACCACCTGGGACGCCGTGCTCACCGGCGAGCCATACCCAGTGGTCGGCTGCTTCAATTCCTCGGGCGACTTCATGAACCAGTGCAACACCACCACCGTGTGGGAAGCCTTGAAGAAGCTCGAGTTCTACGTGGAGTGCAACCTGTGGCACACCCCTGGCGGCGGCGTCTGCGACATCGTGCTGCCGGCGGCCCACTGGCTGGAGCTGTCGAGCCCCCGCTCCTCCCAGGGCTCTTCCGGTGCCATGGGCGCCACCATCAAGTGCATCGACCCGCCGGGCGAGGCCAAGTTCGACGGCGAGATCATCGAGATGATCTACAAGGAGAAGGGCCTGCCCTACAACATCGTGCCCGGCTACGACGAGTACCCCGGCGTGCAGGGCATGCTCGACATGGCCGTGGCCGGCTACGAGCCCGAGGGCTGGGACAAGTTCGCCGCCGACTTCCAGGAGCACGGCTGGTGGGACTGCAAGGAGGTGGAGCCGGAGCTGTGGGGCACCTACCGCCGCTACGAGACCGGCGCCTTCCGCGCCCGCAACGCCGCCGGCTTCGTCGGCACCCAGGGCGACTGGCTGCCCGGCTTCTACACCCCCACCAAGAAGATGGAGATCTGGTCCACGGTCATGGAGTCGTTCCACCCCGGCCAGGGCTGGGAGATGCCGACCTACACCGAGCCAACCCACTCCCCCGTCTCCGACCCGGAGCGCGCCAAGGACTACCCGCTCATCATCACCACCGGCCGCCGCATTCCCGTGTACTTCCATAGCGAGCATCGCCAGCTGCCCTGGTGCCGCGAGCTGTGGCCCGTGCCCCGCGTGGAGATCAACCCGGTCACCGCGGCCGAGTACGGCATCGAGCAGGGCGACTGGGTGTGGATCGAGACCCCCGAGGGCAAGATTCGCGAGGTGGCCGACCTCTACTACGGCATCGACCCGGGCGTCATCAACTGCGAGCACCAGTGGTGGTTCCCCGAGTTCTCCCAGTCCGGAAGCGGTCACGAGCTGTGCTGCGTGAACCACCTGATCGACCATCACGCCCAGGATCCGCACTCCGGCACCTCCAACCTGCGCGCCTACCTGTGCAAGATCTACAAGGCGACGCCCGAGAATTCCCCGTTCGGCAACCCCATCCCGTGCGATCACAACGGCGTGGAGATCATCCACGACGCAAGCGATCCGCGCCTGAAGGAGTGGCTGCCGGTCTACGAAGGGAGGGATGAGTAATGACTAAGTACAGCATCGTCACCGACCTGAACCGCTGCGTGGGCTGCCTGGCCTGCTCTGTGGCCTGCAAGGCCTTAAACGGCGTCGAGCCCGGCGTGTTCTGGAACAAGACCCTGCGAATCGGCCCCAACCCCACCGAGGGCGGATCCGGCCAGTTCCCCGATGTGGAGATGTACTTCCTCACCGTGCAGTGCCAGCACTGCGCCAACCCCGAGTGCGTGAAGGTGTGCCCCACCAACGCCTCGCACGTGGCCGCCGACGGCACCATTCAGATCGACAAGGATAAGTGCATCGGCTGCCAGTTCTGCGTCATGGCCTGCCCCTACGGCGTGCGCTACCTGCACGAGGAGGAGCGCGTTGTGGAGAAGTGCACCTTGTGCGAGCAGCGCATCTCCCAGGGCGAGCTGCCCGCCTGCGTCGCCCAGTGCGGCGGCATGGCCCGCTTCTTCGGCGACATCGAGCAGGGCATCGAGGGCTTCGAGGGCCCCGAGCAGGCCGACGGCAAGCGCGTCATCCTGAAGGACTTCTGCAAGGAGTACACCGACGCCGACGTGCACACGCTGCCCGATGCCGGCAATGACCCCACGTTCCGCTACATCCTGCGCGGCAGGAAATGGCAGGGAGGCGAATAGACATGGAAATGCAATGGCCCCTTATTCTGTTCACCGCCTTCGTCGCCTGGTCCGCGGGCCTGTTCGGTACCGGCTCGGTGCTGGCGGCCATGGGCAAAGCCAAGAAGGCCCAGATGCCCATGCTGATCACCTCGGTGGTGCTTCTGACCATCGGCGGCATCGCGGTGTTCTTCCATCTTGAGCACTGGGAGCGCATCTTCAACGGCTTCGGGCACCTCTCCTCGGGCATCACCCAAGAGCTCATCGCCATCGTGGTGCTGGCCATCGTGATGGTGGCGTTCTTCGTGATGCTGCGCAAGAGCGAAGACGGCGGCACCGTGCCCGCGGTGCTGGGCATCATCGGCGCCATCGCGGCCGTGGCCCTCGTATGCGTGGCCGGCGCGAGTTACCTCATGCCGGCGCGCCCGGCGTGGGACTCCGTGACCCAGATCTTCTCGCTTCTGGGCAACACGCTGGTGCTCGGCCCGCTGACCGCCGCCTTCATCGTGTCGCTCAAGGACGCCGACGATGAGGCCGCCCGCGCCACCGTGGCCAAGTTCGCCACCGTGGGCGCCGCGGTGAACGTGCTCACCTGCGCCATCTTCCTGGCCGTCATGGCCGGGGCCGGCGACACGCTGACCGACGTGGGCTACTACTTCGACCCGACGCACCCCACCTACGGGATGCAGGACGCCGCCGTGGCGAGCCCGTTCGTGGGCGAGTCGGTGGCCTCCGCCGTCGTCGCGATCATCGGCTCGGTGGCCGCCCTCGCGCTGGCCGGCCTCGGCCTGCGCGGCGGTGCCCCGCTGAAGGCGCTGGCTGGCGGCGGCGTGGTTTGCGCAGTGGTGGGCGCCATCGCCCTGCGCATGGCCTTCTACGCCTCCGGCCTGTCCATGTTCATGTTCTACTAGAGCTTGAGGCCTCGGAAAGGGCATCGATCGCGGTGCCCTTTCCCCGGAGAGCGACCGGGACCGGTTCGCCTTCCGGGGAAAGGCAGCCCTCGCGCAGAGCGGCGCTTTCCATCTCCTTGCTTCTCCTCTTCGGCTCGTCGGCACCCCTCCCTTCCGGCCGCGCGAGCACCAAGCCGGCACCCCCTTGCCGGCGAGTGCGAGCGGCCCCCTTGCCGGCAAGGGGGCCGCTGCCTTTATTCCGTGTCCCATGCTGCATCCGCCCTCGTGGAAGCATCGCGCAGGACGGCGGGCGTGGCAGGAGCGCGTATGTTCGAGATATCCGCGAGCAGGAAGTCTTTACCCGATCCGGCACGACCTGAGAACGCGATCCCAATGCGGCGCAAAACGAGCCGCGCATGCGACCTCGTCGCGGTTTTGGGACGGCTCCCAAAGGCACAATCTCGCACCCATTTCGCGGTTTTGCGGAGGTAGGCTCAAACGAGCAACCCCGATGAGAGGATGGCGAAGATGTCGAGAGATCTGCTGTTCAGCGAGTACCCGATGTTCGACAGGATTATGGAGGAGCGCGCAGACCTGTGTCGGCGCGTACTCGAGACAGCATTGGGCGTACCTGTCGATGAGGTATGCAACGTCGTCGCCGAACGCACGGTTCAGCCGAGACTGGGATCGCACGGCGTACGCCTCGATGCGATGGTGCGCACGAAAAGCGCGGTCTACGATGTGGAGATGCAAACCATCGCGCGACGGGGCATAGGGCGACGCATGCGCTATTACCAAGGGGCGATGGACACGGCCATGCTGCCGCCGGGTGCCGACTACACGCGATTGGCGGACAGTTACATCGTATTCATCTGCCTGCAGGACGAGTTCGGCGCCGGCTGCCCCGTCTACACTTTTGACATGGCATGCGCGGAGGATGGCGGCGTGGGCCTCGGGCACAGCTTCTCATGGGTCGTGCTGAACGCATCCGCCTGGCGAGCGTTGCCAGAAGGGGGTCTTCGTGGTTTACTTCGATATGTTGCCACCGAGGAGGTCGGCGACGATAAGCTCGCGGCCGACCTTGCAGCCGCCGTGGAGGCGGCGAACGAAGATGCCGCCTGGAGAGAGGAAGCCCTCACCATGTTGACCATTGAAGAGGATATGCGCGCGCAAGCCCGCTTTATGATGGAGGAAGCCCGCGAAGAGGGCCTGGCAAAGGGTCTCGCCGAGGGACGAGAGAAAGGTCTGGCAGAGGGTCTCGCCGAAGGACGGGCCGAGGGGGCCGACAAGCTCGGAGCGCTCGTGGTCCAGCTTATAGACGCCGGGCGTCTCGACGAGGCTCGGCGCGCGGCAACTGACGCGCTATATCGAGAGCGGATGATCGAGGAACTCGGCATCGAGTAGCCGCAGCACGCCGCGCGGGAGATGCGGGGTGGGCCAGTACGGCCGGCTTCACCTCCGCATCGGCCCAGAAGGAGCGGGTGCTTCGGGAACATGAGCACACATGGCCTTCTACGCCTCGGATCTGTCCATGTTCGTGTTCTACTAGACCCATCCGGCCCCTCCTTCCCCTTCCGCTCCCCGACCGTCTCCTCCTATCAGCGGTCGGGGAGCCCTCGTTTCCAAGCCGTTTTCTCGGACCGTCCTTCCTCGACCTTCCCGCTCAGCTCTTGCGTTAGAATAAGAAGCTGTGCGTTTCTTCAGATCGGTTTCATCGAGATAAGGCTCTGCATGGAATTGACGCTTTCGATGTTTCTTGCGCAGGCAGGCGATCACCCCGTCCTGCTCGGCATTCTGGCGCTTGTCATCGGAGTGACGATCATCTCGGGGGCAACCGACGCCCCCAACGCCATCGCCTCGGCGGTGTCCACCCGCTGCCTTTCCCCCACCACGGCCCTCATCCTGGCGGCCGTCTTCAACTTCATGGGACTCGTGGGCATGACCTACATCTCCACGGCCGTGGCCCACACCATGTTCAACATGGTGGACTTCTCAGGCAACACCCACCAGGCGCTCCTCGCGCTCATCGCCGCCATGATAGGCTCCATCGGCTGGGGCGTGTTCTGCTGGTTCTGGGGCATCCCCGCCAGCAAGTCCCATTCGCTCATCGCCGGCGTCACGGGCGGTGCCATCGCCTTGAACGGTCTGGCCGGCGTGGTGCTCTCCGAGTGGATGCTCGTCATCTACGGCATGGCGTTCTCGCTCGTGGGAGGCTTCATCCTCGGCATGGCAACTACCAAGATCATCGAGTTCTTCTTCTCCTGCGCCGACCGCAAGCGCGGCAATAGGGTGTGCGTGGTGCTGCAGGATATCTGCGCCTGCGCGCTGTCGTTTCTCCACGGCGCCCAAGACGGCCAGAAGTTCATGTCCATCGGCCTATTGGGCATAGCGCTCGCCTTCGGCATGGAGACGAGCGGCGCCGCAGACTTCCCCCTGTGGCTCATGGTCATCTGCTCGCTGGCCATGTCGCTCGGCACCCTGCTCGGCGGCAAGCGCATCATCAAGTCGGTGGCCATGGACATGGTCTCGCTCGAGAAGTACCAGGGCGTGGCGGCCTCGGTGTCCACGGTCATCACCCTGTTCGTAGCCTCTATGACCGGCATGCCCGTGTCCACCTCGCACTGCTCCACCGCTTCCATCATGGGCGTGGGCGCTTCCCGCAGCTTCCGCCGTGTGAACTGGGGCGTGGCCCGGCGCATGGTATGGGCCTGGGTGCTCACCTTCCCCTGCTGCGGCTTTATCGGCTGGGCCCTCGCCAAACTGTTCATGCTGTTCTAGGGGAAGGCGCCTGCTGTCATAGCGCTTCCGTCTATGTGCACCAACAGGGCCCGGAACGCATCCCGGGCCCTGTTGTCGTCGATGCCGGGCGCTTTGCGCCTGCGCTGTCCTTGAGGCTGCGTTACTGGGCGGCCTGGGCCTCGCGCAGAGCGCGCACCATCTGGTCGGCGCAGGAGGTGGAGCGCCGCCCGCAGGTATTGCCCTCCAGAAGCGCGGCCACGTCATCCACCTTCATGCCGGTCACCAGCTTCGAGATGGCCTTCAGGTTGCCGTCGCAGCCGCCGGTGAACTGGACGCTCTCCACCGTGTCGCCGTTCACTTCCACATCGATCTGGCGGGAGCACACGCCGCGGGGGGTATAGCTGTGCATGGGGTTCCTTTCTCTCGTTTTCTCGCAAGAGATTGTAGCACGCACGCCCCCTACACAGCGGCTGCGCCCCGCTCGCCGGTGCGGATGCGCACGACCTCCTCGATGGGCGCCACGAAGATCTTGCCGTCGCCCACCTCCCCGGTGCGCGCGGCCGCCACGATAACGTCCACGAGGCCGTCCACCTCCCCATCGTCCACGACGATCTCGAACTTCACCTTCGGCACCATGTTCAGCAGCACCTCGGTGCCGCGCACGTACTCGCTCCAGCCGTGCTGGGCGCCGCAGCCGTGCACCTGGGATATGGTCATGCCGCTCACGTCCGCCGCGAACAGCGCGTCCTTCAGGGCTTCCAACTTCTCGGGCCGCACGATGGCCGTCACTCGCTTCATAGGTCTCAGCTCCTTACTTGTTGCTTGCCGTGCTCCGCGCCGCTAGTCCAGGCCCAGATAGGCTGGGTAGGCCGACTCGCCGTGGACGGCCACGTCCAGGCCGGCTGCCTCGTCGGCGGCCGAGACGCGCAGGCTGCCGCCGAAGCAGGCCCGCACGATGAACCCGAGCACCACGTCGGCTGCCACCACGAACACCACCGTCACCACGATGCCGAGCACCTGGGCGCCCAGCAGCGACCAGTCTCCCGTGTACAGAAGGCCGCCGGCATCGGTCCACGAGAGCTCCGGCACGCAGAAGAGCCCCGTCAGAACGCCGCCGACAATGCCGCCGACGCAGTGGCAGCCGAAGGCGTCGAGCGCGTCGTCGTAGCCGATGCGGCGCTTGGCCCAGGCGATGGCCGCATACACCACCGGGCTTGTCACCGCGCCCATGACAAGCGCCGCCCACGGCTCCACGAATCCCGCCGCCGGTGTTATGGCCACCAGCCCCGCCACGAGCCCCGTGGCCGCGCCCACGAGCGTGCACTTCCCCACGTGCAGCCGCTCGGCAATAAGCCACGACAGCACGCCGGCCGCGCTGGCCGTCACGGTGTTCAGCAGCGCTAAGGCCGCCACCCCGTCAGCGGCGAACTCGCTGCCCGCGTTGAAACTGAACCACCCGAACCACAGAAGCGCCGCGCCGAGCGCCACGAAGGGCACGTTGTGGGGCCGGTAGGACAGCACGGCGAAGCCCTTGCGCCGACCGAGCATGATGCAGAGCACGAGGCCCGTAAGTCCCGAGGAGATGTGCACCACATCACCCCCGGCGAAGTCGAGCGCGCCGATCACCTCGCCGATGAGCGACCCTTCTCCGCCCCACACCATATGGGCGAGCGGCGCGTACACCGCAAGCACCCACACTGCCACGAAAGCGCACACCGCGCCGAACTTCATGCGCCCGGCCACTGCACCGGTGATGATGGCGCAGGTGATCATCGCGAAGGCCATCTGGAAGACGATATCGATAATGGCCGGGTAGCTTGCCGCCAGCTCCGGGTCAGCGGCCAGCGCCCCCTGGCCTGAAAGTATCGCGAAGGCATCGGGCGTGCCCGCGGCCTCGGCCACCATGTCGTTCACCGCGCTCAAGCACCCCAGCTGGTCCAAGCCGCCGAAAACGGGGATGGAGCCGTCGCCGCCGTAGGCGAACGACCAGCCGCACGCAACCCATGCCACCCCCACGATGCCGAGCACCGCGAAGATCATGACCATGGTATTCACCACGTTCTTGCGCCGCGAGAGCCCTCCGTAGAAGAATGCGAGACCGGGTGTCATGAGCAGCACCAGCATGGTGCACACGAGCATGAAGCCGGTCGAACCAGTATCGAGCATGGCAATCAACCTCCTTAGGGGACTGCGGTGGAAAGGGATGGAGAGACCCTTCCCACCGCAACCGATACCAACCGGCCTACCCGTTTCGTGTCTCTCCATCCCCTGCCGCCAGACAGTCCGACGATCGGGAACAACCCGATTGTTCCACGCATCCCGCTCACCAGCGGACTCATCGATGATTGTTAATCCCCTCAAAAAGAAGTGTTAACGCCCCCGACCATTCCTTGTTACTGGCGGGAAACATTTGGCCGCGCGGAGGCTTGCCGCGCCCGGAACGCCTACAATGGAGCTGCAACGCAAGTCATTTCGGGAAGGAAAGCCCCATGAGCGTGTCATTCCGTCAGATCGAGCGCGACGAAGAGGTCGAGGCGCTGGCCCACATGGCCCATCATATCTGGAACGAGTACTGGCCGGCCCTCATCGGCCAGGAGCAGACCGACTACATGGTGGAGAAGTTCCAGAGCCTGAACGCCTTCCGCGCCGACATCGCCGACAACGGCTACGAGTACTTCTTCATCATGGACCGCGAGAACGCCACCCCGCGCGAGCTCGACCAGGCCGTCCACGGTGCCGACATCCACGACGAGGGCAGGCCCGCGCCGGCCGGCGCCGACGACGCCGTGGAATCTGACCGAGACGGCGAGCTGGCCCACGATGCCGAGGACTTCGCTCACGAGGCTGCCAAGCCGCGCATCATCGGCTATACCGGCGGACACGTGGAAGCGGATACGAACCGCTTCTTCATCTCGAAGGTGTACCTCTTGAAGGAACATCGCGGCCGCGGGCTTATCGCCAGCGTCGTGCGCTTCTACGAGCGCCTGTGCCGCGAGCGCGGACTGGACGCGATGTACCTGACTGTGAACAAGAAAAACGAGATGGCCATCCGCGCCTACAAGAAGCACGGCTTCGAGATCATCGATGCCGTGGAAACCGACATCGGCGAGGGCTTCATCATGGACGACTACATCATGGAGAAGAAGCTGAAGTAGCACCCACCGACCCCGAAACGCTCGAAGGCCCGCGACAACGCGGGCCTTTTTCATGACAGGAATCCGATCCGCAGCCGCTACTTCAGCTTCGTGCGCACCGCGGCGGCGATACCCTCGGCATCCAGGCCCAAATCGGCGAAGAGGCGACCCACCGGGCCCTGGCCGACGAAATGGTCGGGAATGCCCAGAGTAACAGCCGGCACCTGCGAGCCCTGGCGGGCGAGCACCTCGAGCACGCCCTGGCCAGCGCCGCCGGTAACGACGCCCTCCTCCACGGTGACCACAAGCCTCGTGGCGGCCGCGGCAGCGATGGTATCCTCGTCGAGCGGCTTCACCCAGCGCATGTCCACCACGCGACACTCGATACCCTCGGCGGCCAAGAGGTCGGCGGCAGCGCGGGCACATCCCACCATGCGTCCGAAGGCGAGCAGGGCCACATCGCCCCCCTCGCGCACCACGCGGGCCTTCCCCACTTCCAGAAGCTCGGGCGCATCGGGCAGGCACGCCCCCTCGGCCTCGCCGCGCGGGTAGCGCAGCGTCACCGGGCCGGGCAGCGAGAGCGCCGTGTGCAGGGCGTGCACGAGCTCCGCCTCGTCGGAGGGGACGAGCACGCGCACGTTGGGCACCATGCGGGAGTACACCATGTCGAACACGCCGTGGTGCGTGGGGCCGTCATCGCCCACCAAGCCCGCGCGGTCGAAGGCGAACACCACGTTTGCATCCGGCAGGGCGCAGTCGATGATAAGCTGGTCCACCGCCCGCTGCATAAAGGTGGAGTACAGGGCCACCACGGGCTTCTTGCCTCCCGAGGCAAGCCCGGCCGCCATGCCGATGGCCTGCTCCTCGGCAATGCCCACGTCCACGAAGCGATCGGGGAACTCGGCGGCGAAATCCTTCAGCCCCGTGCCCCCGGTCATAGCCGCCGTAATGGCCACCACGTCCTTGTCGCGAGCGGCCTCATCGGCCAGGGCCGCGCCGAACACCTCGGTATAGCTGGGGGCCTTCGCGGACTTCTTCACCGCCTTGCCCGTGGCGATGTCGTAAGGGCCCGTGCCGTGGAAGCGCTCCGGATCCTGCCGCGCCGGCTCGTAGCCCTCGCCCTTGCGGGTGACCACATGCACGAGGGCCGGACCGTCCATTTCCAGCACGAGGGACAAAATGTCGCGCAGCTCGGCGATGTTGTGACCGTCCACGGGATGGGTGCACACGATGCCGAGCGACTCGTAGATCATGGTGTGGGGAATCACCATCTGCTTGAGCGATTCCTTCATGTTCTTCCCGAAGCCGAGCAGGCCGCGAGCAGCGGGGCCTCCCTGCTCCATGGCCGCCTGCAGGCCCTCACGAGCCTCGCGGTAGTGGCTGTTCGCGCGGATGTTACCCAGGTGCTTCATGAGCGCGCCCACGTTGCGCGAGATGGACATCTCGTTGTCGTTCAGGATGACGACCAGCGGCAGCTGCTCGTTGCCCATATAGTTCAGCGCCTCGAAGGCCATGCCGCCTGCCAGCGATGCATCCCCGATGAGGGCCACTACCTTCTCGTCGGTGCCCTTCAGCTGGCGCGCCTTCGCCAGACCCGTCGCAATGGACAGCGAGTCGGAGGCATGGCCGGAGTAGTGCACGTCGTAGGGGCTCTCATGGGGCTTGGTGAAGCCGGAGATGCCCCCGTAGGTGCGCAGGGTCTTGAACGCCTCCCGGCGCCCGGTGAGCAGTTTGTGGGCGTAGGCCTGATGCCCCACGTCGAACACCACGCGATCGCGCGGCATGTCGAGCAGGCTCTCCAGGGCCACGATGATGTCCACCGCGCCGAGCGAGGAGGCTACGTGCCCCCCGGTCACCGAGGTGGTGGCAACGATCTCCTGGCGAATCTCGCGGGCGAGGATGGCCAGCTCGTCGTTGTCGAGCACCTTCAGGTCGGCAGGAGAGCTGATAGCATCGAGTATGCGCAGTGCGGCCATGGGAATATCCTTACGAAAGCTCGCCGGTCGGCGCAGAGGGCTGCGCATCGGAAACGGTGGCCTCAGCCGTAGCGGCGGCCGAGACTACAACGTCGGCAGCAGCATCTTCGGCAGTGAAAGCGCCATCGCCCGCGGCAGCCGGCGCATCCGCGCCCGAGGCACCCTCGGCGGCGGCCAGGTGCGCCTCGATGTCCTGCTCGGACAGATCGCAGGCGGACAGGCCCAGCTTCACGGCCTCCTCGTACAGCCTGAGCGCATCATCGAGCGAGATGTCCTCGGCAGACACCTCGTCCACGATCTGGGAGAGGCGCTCGTGCACGCCCTCGAAGGTGCGGCCCTCCGCATCGGCCATGGAGCTACACCTCCCCCTGCACGCACGCGGCCGCGCCCGAGGCGCCCACCACGGCGTCAACCGCCTCGGCCGTCGCGGCGGCCTCGATCACGCTGGCTACGGGCGTGCCCTCGGCAACCTCACCCTCGGCGGCACCGTCGTCCGACGTCTCCGGCTTGTCCTCCTCCGCGCCGGTCACAACCAGCTCGGGGGCCTCGGCCATGGAGCGGGCGATACGGCCGAGCACGCCGTTCACAAAGCGCGGGGAATCGTCCTCGCCGCCGAAGGCCTTGGCCAGCTCCACCGCCTCGTTGATGGACACCGATACCGGCACATCTTCGCGCTGGAACATCTCGTAGACGGCCAGGCGCAGAATGGAGCGGTCCACGATGGGCATGCGGGAGAGCGCCCAGTTCTCGGACGCTCCCTCCAAGCGCTCGTCAATAGCGGCCTGGTGCTCCTGCACACCGCGGATGAGCCCGAGGGCGTACTCGGAAAGCGCGCCCTCGCAGATGCGACCGAACTCCGAGGGCGCCTCGTCGGCAGCCTCGGACGGCGCGGGCTCCGGGTCGGCCTCGGTGGCCACCAGGCAGAGCCCCTCGTCAAGAAGCTTCGAGGGCGATTCCCCCTGAAGCTCGCTCGTATAGAGGACTTGCACCGCGAAGGCGCGATCGCGGGTCCTCTCGTGTTTCCTCGAAGCCATCAACGCTCCCTAGGATTTGAACTGGATGCCGTCAATGTACACGTCCACCGCCGACACCTCCACGCCGGCCTGGGTGGCCAGCGACTCGGCGATGGCGCAGCGCAGCGCGGCGGCCAGCTCGGGCAGCACGTAGCCGTAGTACACCTCCACGTGAACGGCCACGTAGAGCTTGCCGTCCTCGCCCATCTTCGTCTCGATGCCGCTCGTGGAGGGCTTGTTCGCCAGCATGGAGCGAATGCCGCTTGTGGCGAAGTTGCCGAGAGAGGCCACGCCATCCACCTCGCTGGCGGCCACGGAGATGATGGTCTCCATGACGCCGGGGGCGATGGAGAGCCCTTCCACGTTCATTTCACTGGTCATAGTACGTCTCCCATCTGGGTTTCGATGAAGTCCGTCGTGGCCTCGCCGGCCAGAAACGCCTCGTTTTCCAGCACGCGCTGATGGAACGGGATGGTGGTGGCGATGCCCTCGATCACGAACTCGTCCAAAGCGCGGCGCGCCCGGGCCACGGCCTCGTCGCGATCCTGTCCATGTACGATAACCTTTGCGACGAGGGAATCGTAGTGCGGCGAGATTTTAGAACCAGGCCGTAAATAAGTTTCCACGCGCACGCCCGGTCCCGCTGGCGGAATGAACGCACTCACCGTGCCGGGGCACGGGCGGAAACCATGGGCCGGATCTTCGGCGTTGATGCGCAGCTCGATGGCATGGCCCGCAGGGGCGAACGGCGCGCGCGAGGCGCAGCTCATGGGCTCGCCGGCGGCGATGCGCAGCTGCTCCTTGATGATGTCG